>ERZ791624.27-NODE-27-length-96567-cov-3.192577_pt1 | contig 96567 bp, 79 predicted proteins | sample MGYA00510058_ERZ791624 | MGnify/ENA primary metagenome ERZ791624 (study PRJEB30046, sample SAMN00715158) | human gut metagenome | study: EMG produced TPA metagenomics assembly of the A metagenome-wide association study of gut microbiota in type 2...
AAGCTGAAAACGTCCTCATAAACTTTTTGTCTAGTGTCCTATTTGCTATTGCAATCAACCGAAATAACAGAGGAGGTTTCCCCCATGAAAAGAATGCCTGCACTATTTATTGGTCACGGCAGCCCCATGCTGGCCTTGGACCATAACGAAATGACAAAAATCTTAACGGATCTAGGAAAAAAGATCATCACGGACTATGGCCGTCCCAAGGCGATTGCCGTCGTTTCCGCCCATTGGTACACTCGGGGCAGCTACGTCAATGCCGCGTCAAAACCGGAACAGATCTATGATATGTACGGGTTCCCCCAAGCTCTTTATGAAGTCAAGTATCCGGCGTCGGGCGACCCTCGAACAGCCCGCCGCATCCATGACCTTACAGGGGCCATCATGACGGAAGAATGGGGCATTGACCATGGAGTTTGGACGCTTTTCGTCCATATGTTCCCTGATGCAGCCCTTCCAGTGGTTCCCCTCAGTGTCGATGGGACCCTTTCCCCTCAAGAGCAGTACGCCTTCGGAGAAAAACTGGCCGCCCTGCGGGAAGAAGGCATCGTCGTTGCGGGCAGCGGAAACATTGTCCATAACCTGATGCAGACGGACTGGAACAATCCCCACGGTTCCAAAGAGGCTGATGAATTTGACGCCTTTATTACGGAAAAGGTCCAGGAACGCGATGATGAAGCCGTCCTCACCTATCGGAACCACCCTCTTGCCGCCTACGCCGCACCAACACCAGACCATTTTTTACCCCTTCTGTATCTTTTAGGGGCATCCAAAGGGGAAAAGCCAAAAGTCTTCAACCATGTCCGCAACCTGGGAAGCATCTCCATGACAAGCTATCTTTTCCCCTAATCGCAAAAAAGACCGTGAAAAGGAGCGATTTTTTCGCTTGTTTTCACGGTTTTTCTTTATTTCATTTGATCATATCCAGGGACCAAATAATCGGTCAGGTACCCCACCTTGAATTTTCGGGGATCATCTTCCCGCAGCAGTTCATTCTGGGTGAGGACAATATCCAGGGCCTGCGGGGTAAAACGGGCCGTACCGCTCATGTGCATGATGATGATGGATCCTTTGCGGACCGTTTGCTGAGGTGTATAGATGCCCGCCTTGATGGCCCCTACCAGTTGGGAAAGGCTGTGGGCGGCATAATCCTCAGTGCTTTCATACCCAGAGACCAAATAGGTATAGCCTGTGTTAAAAAGCGCCTTGGCCCCGTTTTCGCTTATGGCAAGGGTGGGCGGACGGAAAAGGCGGGAAAGGCTATAGCGGCCGCCTATCTTGACATCGCCCACGGTTTCTGCCAGTTTTCGATAGGCCTCAGCCACATTTTCCGCGTAGGCTTCTGGGTCCTGGGATTCTACAATCTTTCCTTTTTTATCCCGAAAGGCCATGGCGGCATGAAGGTCCGTATGGCTTCCGATGATATGCCCTTCCTCGGCAATGGCCCGCAGCAGGTTTGGATTGCTCGGCATATAGCGCGTAATGATAAAAAAGGTTGCCGGCACGTTATGTTTGCGAAGGACATAAAGCAGCTGATTGATCGTATTGTCCGTTCCCCAATCATCGAAAGTCAGGAAAATGGTTCGTTCAGGAGCCGTCTTGATGACGCCGCTTTTATCGGCTTTGCGGATCACATCCTGGTCGAGGCCGTACATCCGGTCCTTATCATCAACTTGCGGTGCGCCGATATAGTGGGATAAAAAGACCTTGGAAAAATTCCGCCGGTCCACAGGATAAGCAATGGTTCCCGGCTGGAGTGCCTCAGGAATCCGGTCCTTGGGAACGGGATAGGTCCAGCGCTTTGCCGTATCGCTAAGGACGTCGCTGACGGAAAGGACTTGGTAGGCCGAATCGTTCCGAGGATTTGCTTCCGGTTGGTCCTGGAAGGTCCGGTACGTATTGGTGTCGACCTTTTCCTTATGGATCCTCGTCATGACCTTGCCAATGAGGGTGGGATCCGAAAGAAAATCCAGACGGAAATAGAGAATCTGGCCCCGGCCCAGGGAAAGGTCCCATTTTTTGAAGACAGCGTTCATGATTTCATCCGTTGACGCCGCGTCTTTGAGCCGGGTGAGGACCACATTGCGTGTCTGTCCCACCAGTGTGAGATCCATCTCACGGGCGGCATCTTCAATGATGGGCGAGGAAGGACCATACATTTGCCGCACCACGGTTGGCGTCACGCCGTATTCTTTTTGGAGACGCGTCTTGATGCGCTCCAGCTGCCCTTTGACCGCTTCCCGTGTGGGAGCGTCCCCAGGACGCAGCCCTATGCCAATTTCCTGGCCATGGCCTTTGATCATGCGGATGGTTCCCTGATTTTCCCGCAGGTCCCGCTCTGTCACAAAGAAGGTACCCCGCAGCTTTTCCTCATCCATGCGCTGGAGTACATCGGCTACGGTTTGGGCGTTCTGCAGACCGCCAAAAGTAAAGATGACGGCTTGTTTGGTTGTTGGAATGATGCTTAGAGCCTTTTCGGCTTTGCTTAGGGAAGAAAAACCTATGCACAGACAGAAAAGGCACAGCAAGATGAGTTTCTTCACGGCTTACTCCTTCCCTCCCTCCGCTTTACTGGAAGCAAGGTGTGAAAGATCACGGCTGCCCCCAAGGGACCACAGGAAAACGTGGGGATAGCCAGCTTCCATAGCCGCTTGGATCCAGGCTTCAAGGGTCGTAACGTCAGCGTACCAAACAGTCATGGTGTGTCCATCGGCTTCATAGGAAAAATGAAGGGCCGCGCTGGCTGCATCCCGTTGGGGAACCTTACCGTACTGTTCGGCGAGGGCCGCTGCCGCCTGTTCAGAAAGAAAACGGCCTTCTTTTCCATCCTTCCATACCGCACCTCCCAGCGAAAAAGCAAGGGAAGCCTCCCCTGTAAGGGCGTTCATCTTCCCGATTGTCCTGCGAATAAAGGCAAGATCGGCCTTGGGTCCAGGGCCATTGTGGGGGCCATGAAGGTTATAGGCCATAACAACATACTCAATGTTTTTCGGGAAGGGGGCGCTAAATGGCGCCGACGGTTCCAGGACGGCACGGACCTTGAGATGACGCCGTGAAGCCTGCTTTTCCAGTTCGGAAAGAAAGCGCAGGAAGTGTTCCTGAAGACGGGTATCTCCCCTTTTCCACAGGGTCTCATAGTCGATTTCCACGCCTGAAAAACCATGTTTTTCCGCAAGATCAAGAATGGAGGCAGCATGCTTTCTGCGGCGCTCTCCCGTCGCAAGAAGACTGGCCAGTTGCTCCGTATCCTTCAAGCGGCTCGTCCCATCAGGGAAGACCACATCATTGACAATGGTCAAATAGGCCCGATCTGCGGCAAGCGGCGGTTTTTGGAACCCCTCCGGGAAAACCAATTCCTGTCGGTCATTGAAATACGCGGCAAAATATGAAATGTCCTGAAGACGGTCCTGAAGGACCTGAGCTTCTTTTTCCCCTTGTTCCCGGTTCCAATAGGTGATCCATGCCGAAAGGGACAAATGGGCACTCATGCCTTCCCGGGTGGGGCCCACTAGGCTTAAAAGGGCCATGAAGGCCAGCAAGAAAACCCAGCGGTATCGATGAAAATTGATCATAGGGCAGCAATTTCCCCTTTCTTTTAGATATAACGAAGGAACCAGTTCAAGATGTCTTCCCAGTATTGCCCGGCTTCGTACCGGAACCGGTCAAGACCAGACAGCTCAAGGGAATAAAGAACCTGCTCCTTTTGGGGATCAAGGCCCGTTTGAGAGCGAATGACAAGGTCTTCGAAAATCGCATCATACACACTTTCAGACTGGTTCTTTTGACTCCAGCTTTCATTTTTCCCCATGTCCGCCCCCAAAAACAGACAGCCTGGATCAAGGACAAGGACGGATAGAGGGTCAAGCGCCTTCCCATCGAGGGTGATCAAAAGCTGGTCATCCTGAAGGGAAAGGGTCAGGCTGTGGCTTTCCCGGGTATTTCGTTCCAGCTTCGGTTCATAGGGAGCAGCCCCCTCATTGACAGAACGGGCCGGTTCCGCCTTTCGTGCCATGGCTTTTTGGGCATACCGTTCAGCGATCTGTCTTGTCGGGGCATAGCGGGCGAGCGTTTCATAGTCCTTTACTTCCGCTTCTTTCCGGGCTTCTTCAACAGAAAGGCGGGATTTTCCAAGGAGCACGTCCACATTTTCCTGCAAGAGCGGTGTATCTTTCCCATGGCGCCGTTCCATAACGATGAGCCTGCCGCCGCTCAATTCCACGAGAAGGCAGTTTGAAAGGTCCCTACTTGCCCGCAGAAACAGCTGCTGCCGACCAAAGGTGTTGCCCGTAAGCCGAACGGAAAGGCTGAAATTTTGGTATGCTTTGCTGCCTACAAGCTCGGTCAGTCCAATCCCGTAGGGAGCCGTCGTAAGGATAAGGGAATTACCCGTGATTTCCGAGGCGCCAGAATGACGTTTCCACGCTTCTTGGCGCTTTTTGTCGCCCTCTTCAAAGGGAATCTTCCCCATGCTTTTCGTATCAGCAGCCACGCGCATCAAAAGATGATTGACAGGCCATTGGGTTCCCGGTTCCAGGCGGGTCAGGTCGTAAGGACTGCTGTTATGGGCATTGAAGGAACTGCCTTCCCGATTGAAATTGATGGTAAAGAGCCGGCGGATCCACTTTTCATTGACCGCACTCACGTCATCCTGATTACCAAACTGAGTGGTGTTGGCATGCATGAGGGCGTAGGCTTCCGGAACAAAGCCCAATTCCCGCTGGTACGTATCGCGAAGGTTCATATAATCAAAATCAATCCGCCGCACCATATGCTGGTAGCTTTCCCTTGCATAGCCATCCTTATCCCGGAGATAATCCATGAGATAATGATTGTAATTGCGTCCCAGGCTGGAACGCAGCATGGAAAACTGCAGCGGCGTCAGCTCACCCAGATAATTGTGGTAGCGGTCAAAGACGTTGATGAAGCGCAGCCGGTACCCATCACTTCCCATATCCCAGAAGGATGAATCCAAAAGAGACTTCATGTCTCGTTTGCTGAGGAACTTAGGATCCTTGGATTCCAGTTTTTCCGCATAGGAAAACATGGTGGCATGGAAATTATATTTTTCCAAGCTCTTTTGGGCAAAAATAGCCGTATCCCGGCGCCCATCCTCAAACATCAGATAGAGGGACCGCGGCGGAAGACGTTTCCCTTCATAATAATAAGCAGCCACGTCTTTGCTGGTGATCGTGACATAGCCCGCTTTCCGAAGGGCTGCCAAATGATTCTTCAAAAGAGGTTCCCCAATAAGGTCCGATGTCCGCCCCGTCCGGTCAACCCCACCATAGGAAAGGGCAATGAATCCTGTATTGAGGGTGGAACTTTCCTCATCCTCAGCATAGGGTGTATAGGATTTTAGGAAAAAGAAAGCATAAAAAATTCCCAGCAGGACCAAAAGGAGGATAACAATCTCGATTAGGACACGCCGTTTCTTGCGGCGGTCCTTGAGCATCGTATAGGCATGATCTCCAAGGCTCATGACTTTGATTTCCCTCCTTTTTGAGAACCTATGTCAGCAGGTGTGGGACGGGTCCCCCAATTGGATTTCCAGAACGTGAACCAAGCCACGGGCATCTGCCAGAGAAGGACCAGCTCATAATAGACACAGAACCACATACCATAGATCCAAGTTGTGCTGCGCCGCAAAAAAAGCTGGGCAAGACTCATTAGGGCCGCCATCAGGAACATCCCGACAAAAAAGCCCAAGGGGACAATCCGGTACATGATGGGGACATAAAAGACATTATAGAGAACAATGATGGGGGCAATAATGGGTACCAAAAAACCCATATAGAAAAAAATGGCGGCAAAAGGTTCCTTTTTCCACATATAACGAGCGGCAATCAGGGATTCCCGCAGCCAGGACCGTTTCCAGCGCATTTGCTGCCGGAGGAACATGCGGTGGGTATTGGGAACAATGGTGGAACAGATGGCGGTATCCTGGTAAGTTGTACGATGTCCGCGGAGGATGAAATTTGTCATGCTCCGGTCATCCCCAAAGGTTGCCTTCTGTCCCAGAAACGTCTGGTGCAGCCAAGCCTCCTTATGGGCAAGGACAAGGTCCTTGCGATAGCACGAAAGCGGGCCCGACAGGCAGGTTACAGCATCAAAGTAGCCTTCCGCTGCTTTCATGATGCGAAAGGCAATATAATAGCGGACGGACTGCATCTTGGTCAGGGAATTGGTGTAGGTATTGGCCACGTCGGTCCGTCCTGACACGCCGCCCATCTTTTCGTCCTTGAATGGCTGGACAAGATTCCTGACGGCATAGGGATCAAGAAAAGAGTCCGAATCCACGAAGACGAGGAGGGATTTTGTGGAAAGCTCGGCTCCCCGGGCCATGGCTTCCCGCTTCCCCATGTTCTGGGGCTGGCGGATCCAGCGTATCCGCTGGTCCGTATGGAAAAGCTGATCTGATGCCGTCAGGGAATCAATGGTCTGTTGGATCACTTCACAGGAGCTGTCCGTGGAGTGGTCATCGACAACGATGACTTCCAGCTGTTCAGGCGGATAATCCTGGTTAATGGCGCAAAGGATGGTTCGATCGATCCACGCCTGTTCGTTGAAACAAGGAATGATGATCGTGACCCCCGGCGTAAAATCGGGCTCCACCTTCATGGGGCGGTAGAACGCGCCAAAAAGGTAGCGTGACAGCAGCAGGGTGGCGGCAATGATGCTATATAAATAAAGAGTCTTGTTGAATCGAAAATAAAGGACCGATTCAGCCCGCATCATGATGATGACAAAAACAACAATGAAAAGAAAAAACGAAGCAATCCCCAGCATGTAGCGGCCCCGTTTTTTATTGGCAAACTCGGCAAGCGTTTCCGCAAACTGCACGCCAATGAAAAGACCCGCCTGATCCTCTTTATGAAACGTCCTGACGACCGCAGCTGCTAGGTCCTTGATTTTCATTTCATATCCTTCAGGCAGGGTCCCAGGGGTAATTTCAAAAGAAAGGGAAAGGGTTGTTCCTTCAATCAGCAAGGATTCATCACTTCCTGGCTCTATATGAAGAAGCATGCCCGTCGTTGAAATGTCAATGGCCTGTGCCTTGATACGGTCCTTTCCTACACAAACGGTGACTTCATAATCCACGAGATAGCGCCGTCCGGCAGCATCTTCCCTGATATAGGCACCAAAATCCTCGGAGCCCTGTCCGCCGCCGTTTCCTCTGCGACGGTCCCGATGACTGCGCACCCCGGATGCATCCGGCACATGGGATAACAATCGCCGGTCTTTTTTCTCCCTCGTGAGGACATCACAATGTTCTTTCACAATCCTTCTCCTACAATCCAACAATCTTAAGGCCCCGCTGTTGAAGGGACTCAATCAAGACCTCTACTTTTTCTGCTAAACTGGCCTCGTCCGAGGGCGCTTTTTCTGGACGGTCCTTGACTGTGGGCGGGTGCTCGATGGGCCCATTCTTCCCCCTTTGGACCTTGGGCTTTTTAGGCCCGCCCACGACTGGGACGCCGCTTTCCACGGCAAGGATGCTCCCGCCTCCCACGCCTAGGGCAAATGTTCTGACAGCATCTATAGTTGCCATCTGACCGGGGTAAAACAAAAGGGGCGTATCTACATACACAGGAAGACCGGCCGCAGCTGTCCTTACTAGAAGGTCGGCTGTAACCTGCGTCCTCGGGGCCCGCATATATTGTGGGGCCGATCCGGTAAGATCCGATAGGGCCGTCTGTGTGTCCACAACTTCTTTCATGAACTTATCAAGCGGCAGGGCCTCTGCCCGTGCCTGTCCATGGAACGTAAAGTTGCCAATTAGATGGCCGTCTTCTTTGATTTTGCGCACAAGTTCCTTATCCATGGCCGCATTTTCCCCTTCAACAAAGAAAAGGGCCGTAACCTGATGGCTGCGAAGGACCGCTAAGAGCCGCTGCGTATCCGTCTTGGAAGGCAGTCCATCAAAAACAAGAAGCACCGATGAAGAGGCAGGACGAGCAAGGAGGCGGGCTGGTCCAGTGCCCTGTTGATAGCGTTCAATAGCCTTTTTGACGGCGTCTTCCGAAGTCTCGTAGGAAGCAGCCGGTTCAGCCATGAACCGCGTGACTTCTCGAGCATTGAGGTCTTTTACCATCCCCTGGATGACATATATCCCGCCTCCAAGAAAAAGACAAAGGACAAGGCCCAGACCCACTTTTAATTTTGTTTCACTTCTCATGGGTACTTCCTTTTACAAGCTCCAGTAAAGAAAGCCTTTTTTCTCAAAAGCTTTTCGTTCAAACATGCCCTTGACGTCAATGAGGACTGGCTGCTGACCCGCTTTCGGGCGGCGAAACAACCTTGCCACTTGGTCGGGCTGCAGCTTTCGAAAGGCTTCATGCTGAACCAAAAAAACAATGCAGTCCGCGTCATGAACAGCTTCCAAGGGCGTCAGTTCAAGCCCATAAAGACGGCTGACTTCTTCTTTATCGGCACAGGGATCGACCATTTTGGGAGCAAGACCGCACTTGCAGAATTCCTCATAGACATCATAGGACCGGGAATTTCGGACATCAGGACAGTCTTCCTTGAAGGTCATGCCAAAAAGGAAAAGGTTGGCCCTGCAGATATCGATCTTGGCCTGCAGGAGCCGGGTCAGGACCTGACGCACCACAAAACTTGACATGCCATTGTTGATGCGCCGTCCGGCGGAAACAACCTGGGAATGATAGCCTAAGGTTTCGGCCTGATAGACGAAATAATATGGATCGATGCCGATGCAGTGTCCCCCTACAAGACCGGGATAAAACCCCAGGGCATTCCATTTGGTATTCATGGCCTTAATGACCTCCTTGGTCTCAATACCCATTTGGCTAAAGACCATGGCAAATTCATTGATAAGGGCAATATTGATGTCCCGCTGTGAATTTTCGACCAATTTGGCGGCTTCGGCGACCTTGATGGTAGGCGCCCGATAGATCCCGGCTTCGATGATGGATTCATAAACAGCAGCCACTGCGTCCAACGTTTCCTCGTCCATCCCAGAAACAATCTTGACGATATTGAAAAGACGGTGATGGCGGTCTCCCGGATTGATGCGCTCCGGCGAATAGCCAATCTTAAAATCACGCCCGCAGATAAGGCCGCTTTCCCGCTCCAGGATGGGCCGGCAGATATCTTCTGTCACGCCGGGATAGACGGTTGATTCATAAACAACGATGCTGCCTTGGGAGAGGTGGCGGGCCACAAGGCCCGTTGCCTCTTTGACCGCCGTTAAATCCGGTGTATTGTCCCCATTAAGTGGGGTTGGGACAGCAATGACAAAAAAATGGGCAGCCTTCAGCGCTTCTTCCTGGGCCGTAAACATGCAGTCCGTTTCTTTAAGGGCCGCATCCCCAGCCTCTCCCGTCACGTCAACCCCCGCCTTGTAGCGGGCCACCTTTTTTTCATTGGTGTCAAAACCGATGACGTCGTAGTGCTTGGCAAATTGGACGGCTAGTGGCAGCCCCACGTAGCCCAATCCGACGACCGCCAATTTGGTTTTTCTGGCAGTCAGTTCGCTATATAGATCAAAAGCATTCATCACTTATTTCCTATTTTTTCCTTTCCCTTTGACAGACAGGGCCGCCAAAGTCATTCATTTCGTTCCTTCTGTCTTATCTTGATTATCCTCTTCCGGTTCTTCATTTCCGTAATTCTTGAAATAGTAGGAAAGGCCTGCCCAAAGGGTACGGTTGCGCGTCCCATATTGGAGGTCTTCCAAATCATCGTACTCAAGGCTCAGGACCCAATCGCGGGTCAGCGTGTAGGATAAGCCCAGCCCATAGCCCTTAAAACCATGCATATAATCAGCCACCCCATTCATGGTATGTTCCACATAGGTTGCCCGAGGCTGGTAATAGTACTTGGCATAGGTATAGAGGTTGCCCTTTTCCCAGCTGTTTTCCTCGCCGCGGCTCAATGAAAAGACGCCTCCGCTCCCGCCGGGTTCTGTTTCATCATGTCCATAAAGATACTGGGCTCCCACGTGCCACCAACCGCCAAGAGGCATCTCATAACCAATTAGGCCGATATTCCGGTTGTTGCCCCCATCCATTCGGAACCCATAGGCCCCTAAAGAGAGTTTATTCTCCCCTTTTTGGTAAATCGCGGTAAGTGCCGTGACTTCATCGGCCTCATTGACCTTGCCAAAAGCCCCTTCCCAGTACCAGGGATGATGATTGCCATAGGCCACTTGGATGCCCTTGAACCTGCTGTCATAGATGTTTCCTCCCGCCAGGGTCTTGCCGAAAGCACCGGCCATGACCATGACTTTTCCAACAGCCCCTTTCAGGTAGTACCGATCAAGGTCAATGGTCCCGTCCATGCTGTCATCACCATGCAGGGCTTTCTCGCTTTCGAGCATCCCAATGGCGTGCCAGTTGTCATCTAGGTTGTAATCCATATAGATCCTGGCACGCAGCCGCAGCCGGTCATCGGGGAACTGGGTCCGTTTTCGTTCCGGATCGACGGCATGATGGTTGGAGGTATCATTGTTATCAATCCGGAGTTCCCCATCAATCTTGAATCTTTTGGATAGGTCGACGGTCGGTTCCGGCGTTTCAAGGACGGCTAGATCCCGGGCATGCTTTTCCTCATAATAGCCAAGATCTGCCAGTTCTTCGGCATAATCAGCCTGTTTACGGGATAGGTCCGTCAAGGGTTCCGTCGGGACAGACGGCGTTTCAGCAAGGTTTGTCCCTTTTTTCAGGGTAGCCGCGTCAGCTGAGACAGAGGAAAGTCCTTCTGCAGGCACATTTTTTTGCGGCACAAGACCTGCCATTTCATCCAGCACCCCATCCCTTCTTGCCGTCAAGGCGGCAAGCTGGGTCCTTGCCGGTTCAAGCCTTCTTTTGATGAGGGCCAGACGCACGCTGGCATCCGTAAGGACTTTTTCCCGGCGCAAGGCTTCTTTTTCAAGCGGCGCCATCACTGCTTCATCGCCGCTTTGAAGGGACGCGTAGATTTTCTTCTTTTCCGTTTCTTCAAGCGCTTGCTGCGCCTTTTCATAGGCCGAATAAGCCCGTTTGTATTCCTTTTCAAGGACGCTCACCATGGCCCTTTCCCGGGCCGTAAGGCGCGACAATTCAGAAAAGGTTTCCAGCTGTTTTTTCACCGCTTCCTGACGCGTCGGGGCGTCTAACTGGGAAAGGGCCAGCCCCACTTGCCGCGCCGCCTCTATTCGGGCAGGATCAGCTTCAGCCGCACCGGGCATCGCAAAAGGGAAGCTTAAGAGCACAATCCCCCAAAGGATTTTAGGATAATCAGTTCGATATAACCTCACGTTAAATTCCTTCCGTGGTCACTAGGTATCCATACGTAAGACCCTGCATTTTCTTACGTTTTTTCTTATCTTCGTACATCCGCTGGGTCAGCAAGTTCCTGCAGGGCGTCCATATCCTCTCTTTCGGAATAGCGGGCAATGCCCACGGAGATTCCGCCCTGATAGGATCTGCCGTCAATGGATAGGGGCGCTTTGAGGACCTGCTGAATTTCCTGCTTGATCCGGCGGATTTCTTCGGATTCAACAATGGGCAGGAGCGCAATGAACTCATCGCCTCCCACACGGGCAACGACCCCATAATGATTAAAGATCTTCTGGAGGCGTTTAACCACTTCCTGAAGGACCAAATCGCCAAAACCATGACCATAGGTATCATTGCAGTGCTTGAAATCATCCAGATCCATATAGATCAAAATAAAATCAAGGTCCCACTTTTGATAACTATCCACAAAATGGGACTGTGTTTCCTTGAACCCTTGATAGTTCAAGGCACCTGTCAAGGCATCAATGGTGCTTTTTTTCTTGAGTTCCGCCTGGATCTGGGTAAAACGGGTCACGTCACGAAACCAAGAAAGACTGCCGACAATTCGTCCGGCTTCAATGAGGGGAATCTTGTTCATCATGACCGTGCGGATCATGCCCTTGGCCATGCAGTGGACCTTTTCCTCCGAAATGACAGGAATCTGCCCAAGAAGCATTTCCTCTTCCCGATACGTTGGGTCAAATTCTACATTCCATCCCAGTTCCTCCTCCGACTTACCGAGAATATCATCCAAGGAAGAAAGATTGAAATAATGCATAAAAGCATCATTGGCTCCCATGAAGCGGCCCTTGACGTCTTTCCAATAAACATTCATTTCCGGTAAATGGAGCATGGCCTCCCAGAGGACTTCCGGCAACATAGCGGCATCCTTGTCTATCTTGGAAAACGGTACCAGCTTGTTCCGCACCAAAAGGGGTTCCATGGGGCGTGGCATCTCGGCCCCCATAAAATAGCGCAGGTTGACCGTTCCGCAATAGACCTTGATATCGGAGGGTTCTCCTGACAGCCAGACCAAATGGAGCTGCCAGCCATTGCGATTTTCCTGTTCACTGCTCGTGACCCGGAAAAAAGTGGAAAGATAGCCGCATCCTGATTCATTGATGCGAGTGACCAAGGTGGACAGATCATAAAACTGCAGAAAACGTTTCCAGTCTTCCGAAAAAACGTGCCGCCTTGCCCATTCCCTCAAAAATAAAGGAAGGGGAAGCCGCTCGATTTCATCGGTCACATTCATTCCCACCTTGATCCGATGAACGGTCTGAGTTGTTAGGTTGAGCACAAAGAAACTGTCAAAAAGGGAAAAAATCCCATTCATGATACTCTGGACAGCTGCCTTTCGTTCCTTGAAAGAAGACGTGCGGACACCGGTCAGGATGATGAGAAAAGCCTCGGCTCCACTTGCCTCGTTTTTGGCAATAGGATCGATGCGCAGGCTGCAGACCTCATTATGGCTGGAGACTTCAATAGTTAAGCCCTTTTGCGTATCCTGACACTGCTTGATAGCCTGCAGAAGGTTCCTGCGGCAAAAGGTCCCTGCCTGGCCCATATATTCATCAAAAGCTGCGGGATCGCGGAACGCCAGCTGCCCTTCCCGCGCCGTAAAGGCTGCGTTCGTTTCAAGAAGGCTCATTTTCCCTGCCTGATATTCAACGATGCAGGCAGGCAGGGATGGAAGGACCAGCCGTTCGTCCTTACCATGGAAAACTGATTCCGGTATGGCCTGCACCATGTTGCAGCAGCCCACAGCATTATAATACCGGCAATTGGGCTCCGTTTCGTCCGTATCCCAGATGGCAAGATTCACTAACTGTTCAAACGGAATGGGCCGGCTGTAAAGATATCCTTGCATTCGTTCACAGCCCACACTTTGGAGATAATCCAGCTGCGCTTCGGTTTCAACCCCTTCCACAAGGGTCTTCATTCCCAGCTGCTTGACCATGGCAATGAGGGCACCGATGATGAAGTTTCCCCGATTGATATGGGCACTGCCCACAAGAAAACGCAAGTCAAACTTGACAAGGTCCACATCCAGATCCTTGAGGAGACTCAACGAGGAAAAGCCACTTCCAAAATCATCCATCCACACTTCATAGCCATGATCCCGCAGCTCCGTGAGCTGGTCCTTGAGGAACGATACGTCATCGCAGAAATCACGTTCCGTAACCTCCACGCACAGGGCATGGTCCGGCACGTGATATTGGGCCCGGAGCCGGTCAAGTTCCCTGCGGATATTGCAGTGCTGGAAATCACTGCGGGAAAAATTGATGGAAATGGGCAAATTGACATCGGGCCGGAGCTGAAGGTCCTGATAAAGACGGCAGACCTCTTCGGCTACATAAAGATCCAGTTTGGTGATCAGCTGCGTAGCTTCCAGCGGTTTGATAAAGATAGAAGGCAGCAAATGGCCATACTTGGAATCATCCCAGCGGACCAAGGCTTCTGCCGCGCAGGCCTTACAGGTCAAGGTCCTGACAATGGGCTGGAAAAACACCTTGATATCGTGGTTTTTCAGGGCCTCTTCCAAATGGGTCACCACATAGTGATCGATGGCCAGATGCTTTTGAAGATCTTCGTCATATTCCCGGTAAACCGCCTGATAGTCCTTTTTGATATGGGCACAGGCCGCTTTGGCATAATCGGAAGCGGTGATGGGACTGATCTGGGGATCGGAGACAATGAATATGCCCGCCTTAAGGTCAAGCTGATTATTGCTGCGCAGGGAAAGCGCCTTCTTATGAAGATGGACAAGCCGCTCCCGCACATCCGGCACCCCGGTCACAACAGCAAACTGTATGGAGGCACCGCGCGTAATCAGGACATCGGGAAAAGTCTGATGGATCAGGGCAGAAACTTCCGTGAGCAAATGGGCCCCTTCACTGATATCTCCCTGCATATTGATGAAGCGGAAATTTTCAAGATCAAGGAAAATGTAGCAGGCTCTCTTCCCCTGCTGGAGAAGTTCCTTTTGGAGCTGTTCGGCCTGCATCCAGAAATCACTGGTACTGTCCAAACAATTCCCCTGCGCTTCTTTTAGTCTAGCAATATCGTATGCTTGATCATTCATAGGAACACCTTCTTCCTCAAAGACACGGTCCTTACGATTTCTTGCCGAGAGGCATCATGACAAGGGTCCCATAATAAGGGGACATCATTTTCATGGAAATCAGCATCTCTTCCTGGAGAAACTGGCTCTTGATGCGAAAGGTTACATTTTCCTTTTCATTGGCCATTTTATGGATATACGCCCACAGAGGCTGATCTGGGGCTTTGAGCAGCGACATGATGGAACGATTGGTCCAGCGTTCTGGACGCATATTAAAAAGATCGGCAAAGGCCTGGTTCACGACCTTGATGCGAATATTTTTAATCGTGCCCAAGTCATCCCGTTCCACGGCAAAGACAAAAAAAGGCGAAGGCACGGTATCGCAGTTGATGCGAAGGGACAGTTCCTCTGCGCTGTTTTGATGGTATACAGGCGCCTTCTGTCCCATTTTTTCATAGAAAGCCCTTTTTTCCTCGTACATGCGCCGGTCAGCTTTTTCTTTCAAGATGGAAAAATCCATCGTAAACTGCGGGACCCATACAGTGCCTACGGCAAGATCGATGCTCCGGGAGGCCATGAGCATACGGATTTCCTTGACCTTTTCCAGAAAAGGAGCCTCCTTGATGCCATCATCAAGAATGATGAATTCATCCCCACCAACGCGAAAGACCTGCTTTTTATCAAAGACCTGGATCAAGGTTCCCGTAACCCGGGTCAACAGGTCATTGCCCGCCTCGTGGCCATAATTATCATTGATTTTCTTAAGTCCCGAGACATCGGCAAAAATGACGCCCAGACTTGTTTCATCCGACAAATGGTCAAGCGCGGAAAGAAGGCGATTGAAATTTCCTACACCGGTCAGGGGATCCGTATAGCCGAGGCTCTGGAGCCGTTCAATGAGCTTCCAATTATAAAGAAGGGTCGAAACAAAAAAGCCGAGCAGCCGAACCGATTGGGAACTATCTTTGTGCGGCTTATTGAGGTCCTTATCGAACCCAATGATGCCAATAATATTTCCATGGCGCTTCAAAGGGGCCGCATAGGCCTTTTCCGTCTCTACGACCTCTTGGTTCCAAATATGAGGAAAACGGGCTTCAATCTGGGAGGCCGTGAAGACTTGATGCATTTCCCGCACTGAAACAGGGGAAACCTTCCATTCATAGGTCATAATAAAACTGTCAGGACCAATCTTTTCCAAAATATAGACCCGTTTCCCATCAAGATGCTGACTGAATTGGGCCATCAAGGTTTGGAAGGATTCCTCGGGACTGTTTCCATCATCATAAAAGGAATCCTGATTGATACTGACGCCATAAGGTGACCATATGTAATTTTGTGAAGCCATAATGCCGTTTTCCTCGCTTTCTCCCCCACAAAGAGGGTAAATTACCCAATCAGTTGCTGTTTGTTGCCAATATTATCCGCTCATTCCCATTAAAAACAAGAAATATAGATGTATTATACATGATAAAATATCCTTATGACAATAAGAAGGGTCAGATGGATCACAAGAAATCCTGTCTCTCTTTGCTTCTTATTTACAATAAGTATTAAGTATAATATTTTTGTAAAAAGAAATTCCTATTGGCGGAATCTCAGTGGCGGAAGTTTAACAATCGTTTCTTTCCCATATAGGTGGAAAAGACACTTATAAAGTACAAAAATTTTCACCATTTACTCGATAGTTCCTTATTAGGAAAGGTTCTAGGACAACATTCATTGTTTCTATCAAGAAAGGACGAGAATGAAACAAGTCATAATATTTCACAAAAATTTCACATTTATAAATGCCTTTTATGGGGCTTTTCTCCAAGACACATGACTGAGGCAGAGGCATTTTTTGATTCCAACCGCTCATACCACTCTGCGTACCTTTCACTGTACGGCGGGTTCCTAAAGTTTCTCCCTTTCTTTACTGGCCATAACCCATACAGGAGATTCCACCTCTTGATACTGCCCTTGATGTTTGGTCATGAGGTTCCCTCGACTAGGACAGCACAGGCTCTTTCTCATTGAAGTGCGCGCCCTGATGGATGCACAAAAAAGGAACCGCACGAGGCGGCTCCTTACAAGGTATCCGTTATTTCAGTTCATATCCAGCTTTTTCGATGGCTGCTCTTGCGGCCTCACGGTCAAGTGGGGCAGCAAGGATCACTTCAACTTCCCCTGTTTCATGGGAAGGCGTGGCACTTACTACGGAAGGCAGGCTTTCGAGGGCTTTTTTTACCCGGCCTTCACAGTGGGCGCACATCATGCCTTTTACGTGAAGGGTCGCTTTATCCTCCCCCCTTCCCATGATTCCGCCATAGGTATAGCCGGCCTTTGTCACGGCATCTTCGGCAGCTTTTTCATCAAGGGGCGCCGAAAGGGTGACCTGGACCCTATCCTGCGTATGGTCTGCAGCGGCGCTTACCACGCCGGGCAGGGCTTCCAAAGCCTTTTTCACATGAGCTTCGCAGTGGCTGCAGGTCATGCCTTTCACAATGAGGTCCATGTCCGACACGGCCCCAGTTTGGGGCGTCCCGCCGTTTTGCGGGTCAGTTCGTTTTACCGTTACCGTCCCTACTTCTACATGGTGCTTGGAACGATCCTTCGACCCATCATGGATCTTGGTCAGATTCAGGCGCAAGGCATTCATGCAGACCGTAAAGCTCGACAGACTCATGGCGGCCGCTCCTACCATGGGGTTCATCTTGAGACCAGGGATGAGACCTGCGGCAAGAGGGATGCAGACGACATTGTAGAAGAAGGCCCAGAATAGATTTTCGTGGATGTTCCTGACGGTACTGCGGCTGAGACGCACGGCAGCGGAAACGTCAGTCAGTTTGCTGTTCATGAGGACGATATCGGCCGAATCAATGGCTACATCGGCACCGGCACCGATGGCAATACCGATATCGGCACGAGTGAGGGCTGGCGCGTCGTTGATCCCGTCGCCGACCATGGCAACCTTGCCATATTTCTGGAGCTCGCGGATCACCGTTTCCTTGCCATCTGGCAGTACGCCGGCGATGACGCGGTCCACACCAGCTTCGCGGCCAATGCTTTCTGCCGTCTTTTCATTGTCCCCTGTCAACATGACTACGGTAAGGCCCATCTTCTGCAATTCCTTGATGGCCTTGGGGGAATCTTCCTTGATGACGTCAGCGACGGCAATCATGCCGATAACAGCACCATCAAGGGCAAATAGGAGCGGTGTCCGACCTTCTTCGGCCAGTGCTTCCGCCTGCTTTTCCAAGGACGGGTCCAGACGAGCGGCGCCTTTGATATAGGAAAGGCTGCCGCCAAGAAGGATGGCTCCACTCTTTTTGGCCGTCAGGCCGTTGCCGGGCAGGATGGAAAAGTCATCAACGGTTTCGGCAGTAAGCTGCCTGGAAAGGGCTTCTTCCACAACGGCTTTGGCAAGAGGATGTTCGGACTTTTGTTCCAGGTCATAGGCAAGCTGGAGGAGCATTTTTTCCGTCATGCCGGCAGCAGGGACGATGTCCGTGACTTTCGGCTGTCCCTTGGTAATGGTTCCCGTCTTATCAAGCGCCACAATGCTCACTTTTCCCGCAATTTCAAGGGATTCACTGGTCTTAAAGAGAATACCATTTTTGGCGCCGACGCCATTGCCAACCATGATGGCAACTGGCGTTGCAAGGCCCAAGGCACAGGGACAGGCCACAACAAGGATTGCAATGCCGCGGGCAATGGCCTCACCAAAGGAAGCTCCGACAAAGAGCCACCCCACAGTAGCAATCACGGCAAGGGCGATGATGGTTGGGACAAAGTACATGGAAACAGTATCAGCAATACGAGCAATGGGCGCCTTGGTAGCCGAGGCATCGCTCACAAGTTTGATGATCTGGGACAGGGTCGTGTCCTCACCGACGCGCGTGGCACGGCATTCCAAGTAGCCCGATTGGTTTGTCGTAGCCGTCTGGACCTTATCACCGGGCTTTTTGTCAACAGGCAGGCTTTCTCCCGTCAGGGCCGCTTCGTTGACGGCGCTGGTCCCTTTGAGGACGACCCCATCAACGGGGATGTTTTCCCCCGGACGAACAACAAAAACGTCGCCAATCTTCACCGTCTCAATAGGTACGGTCGTTTCCTTGCCATCAATCAACAAGGTGGCTGTTTTGGGCGCCATTTTCATAAGTCCCTTGAGGGCATCCGTTGTACGGCCCTTGGAAATCGATTCAAGGGTCTTGCCCACGGTGATGAGCGCCGGGATCATGGCCGCCGATTCAAAATACAAATCCTCCATATAGCGCTTCATGAGCGCGGAAAGGGGCGCTCCGTGGGAACCAAGATAGGTTATGTCATAAAGGACATAAAGGCTCCACAGGAAGGAAACCCCGGAGCCAAGCGCCACAAGGGTATCCATGTTGGGTGCCAGATGCTTCATGCTCTTGAAGCCGCTGACGAAAAAGGCCCGATTAATGAACATGACGATGAGCGCAAGGAGCAGCTGCGTAATCCCCAACCCGTACAGGTTTCCCTCAAGGAAGGCGGGCAACGGGAAATGGAGCATGTTGTGGCCCATTGTCAGATACATGAGGACGAGCAGGAAGCCAATGGAATAGATCAGGCGCCGCTTCAATTTAGGCGTCTCCGTATCCTTTAACGCATCATCATTAGACGGCTTTGCACTCGTGCTGTCCATTCCTTTGGGTGACGCACCGTATCCAGCATCTTCTACGGCCTTGATGATGGCTTCATTGCTTGCCTCCCCTTCTACCCCCATACTGTTTGTCAAAAGAGAAACAGAGACACTGGTCACGCCGGGAACGCCGGCTACAGCCTTTTCTACGTGGGCCTGACAGGAAGCACAGGTCATGCCCTCGACCTTGAATTGTTTCATTGAGGATTCCTCCTTTAGTTGAATCTGTATCGATACCCTACCATGGTATTGTTTTCATTCTTATCTTAAGCGAAGGCCCCTCTTTTGTCAATGGGAAAGTATAGCTTTTTACTAGAATTTTGACAGACTTTCCCCCCTAAGCAAAAAAAGTCCTGCAGGAAATCAGTCCTGCAGGAGCTTTTCTTCATATTCCCGAAGCACGGCCAAGAGGACCTCCTCCGTTTGTGCTTGATTGATGGCGTTGCGATAATGGGCACTGTAAGGCAGTCCGGTAAAGTACATGGCACCATGATGCCGCATTTCCCGGACGCCAACCCGTTCTCCCTTAAATAAGATAAGGTCATGGAGATGGCGTCGAATCATGGCAAAGCGTTCCGCAAGGGACACAGAGGGGATTTCCTTATGGGCAAAAAGAGCCTTCACTTCCCGGAAAATCCACGGATTGCCTTCAGCGCCGCGGGCAATCATAACCCCGTCGCAGCCAGTGACTTCCTTCATGCGCAGCGCGTCTTCTGCCCTAAAGATATCGCCGTTGCCGAGGACAGGGATCCCGACACTTTCCTTGACAGCACGGATGATGTTCCAATCCGCCTTTCCCTGATAGAACTGGGCTCGCGTCCTGCCGTGGACACAAACAGCGCTGACGCCGGCCTTTTCGGCCATTTGGGCAATTACCACGGCGTTCTTGTGGGCGTCATCCCAGCCCGCACGGAATTTCACGGTGACGGGAATGCTGACGGCCTCAACAAGGGCTGCCAGGATGGCATAGACCTTTTCGGGGTCCTTCATGAGGGCAGACCCTTCGCCGTTGGAAACAATCTTATGGACGGGGCAGCCCATATTGACATCGATCATATCGGCGCCATGGGCCTCCACAATCTTTCCTGCCGCAGCAAGTTCCGAAGGGACGGAGCCAAAAAGCTGGATGGCCGTGGGGTGTTCCTTGGGGTCGATGGTCAGCATGGCAAAGGTCTTTTGGTTCTTATATAAAAGGGCTTTGGCGCTCACCATCTCAGATACCGTATAGTCCGCCCCGTTTTCCCTGCAGATGACGCGGAAAGGCAGGTCCGTCACACCTGCCATAGGAGCGAGTACGACGGGAAAAGGGGTCTGTTTAAAAGAAAACATACCTTCCTCCATGGAAAAAAGAAGCGGCGTTTCCGCTTATGGAAAAACGCCGCCAGAAATTGCTTTATTGTTTGCGGTTCATCTTGTGGAGGATCAAGAGCCCCTCCAAGGTCAGAAAAGGTTCAACGACGTCGACCAGTTCCGATTCAGAAGCCATGAGTTTACCGAAACCACCGGTTACGACGACGAAGGCCTGACCGCCCAATTCCTTTTTCATGCGCGTAATAATGCCGTCCATTTGGCCGACAAAACCAAAGATGACGCCGCTGCGCATGGCATGGATTGTATCATGGCAGATGGCCATTTTTGGTTTGATCAGTTCAATGCGGGGCAGCTTGGCTGCTTTTTGGAAAAGCGCTTCCGTTGAAATGCCAATGCCCGGGGCAATGGCACCGCCCAGATATTCCCCATCAGGACGCAGGGCGCAGAATGTTGTTGCCGTCCCAAAGTCAATGATGATGAGATTGCCCTTATCACCGTACATATGATGGGCTGCAACCGCATTGACGATACGGTCCGCACCGATTTCATTAGGGTGGTCATAGTCAAGCTTAAGTCCCGTATTGCAGTTGCTTGTAACAACAAAGGGCGTAATGCCAAAATAGCGTTTGCACATATTGCAGAGCGGCACAAGAAGGGGCGGGACAACAGTGGAAACAATGATGTCCTTGACCGCCTTCATATCCACCCCGGTGGACTGAAACATACTGCCCAAGATGATGCCAAATTCATCACTGGTCCGGGAACGGCTGCTTGACAGTCTCCAGTGAGCAATCCATTCCTTTCCGTCGTGAACGCCAACGACGATGTTTGTATTGCCAATATCCATTACCATTAACATGAGATGAGTTTCCTCCTTGGAAAGTTGCGGGTTTTGATGGAATTGTGCATATGGCAGCAGGGGTCCTTCACGCCGTACCGCCTGCCGCATAAACGACTACATTATACCAAAGATAAGGAACTTTGCAAGAAGCGATTCAGTGCCTTGGCAAAAATATAGGCAAAAGCGGCGCCTTTCGGCACTTCCTTTGCCTATCATTGTTAACCCATTATTGATACTTACCTTTTCCTTGAGCGGGACGAATGGAAACATCACCGGCAAGGACCCGTTCCAATTGTCCATTTTTCCGACGCACCAAAAGGGCCCCTTCTTCATCGATGTCCTCAGCTTTTCCTGTATAGGTCGTGTCCGGGGCAATGACCCTCACCATACGGCCCAAGGTCACGGAGTAGCGGCGCCATTCATCGAGGATGGGAGCAAAGCCTTCCTTGAGGACCGTCTCATAGCAGGTCTCCAGATGATCGAGAACCCTAGCCAAGAGGGCCACCCGATCCGTTGGCGTATCTGCCACATCATCGATGGAGACGGCCGACTCCCGAAGGGCTTCAGGGACCATGCTTTGGGGAACGCAGACATTGATGCCGATACCAACGACAAGATAGTTGATGTGACCAAATTCGGCACTCATTTCCGTCAAGATGCCTACAAGCTTGCGTCCTTCAAGAAGAATATCATTCGGCCATTTGATTTCGGCCTTGACGCCGCACAGTTCACGTATGGCGCGAACCACCGCGACGGCTGCAAGAAGGGTCATCTTGGGGGCTTCCTGGGGCAGGAAGGTCGGTTTTAACAGCAGGGAGAACCAAAGCCCCTTTCCATAGGGACTGAACCAGCCTCGAGCCAGGCGCCCCTTCCCAACGGACTGTTCCTCGGCCACACAAACCGTTCCATCAGGAGCGCCCTGCAGGGCCATTTTCTTCAAGAGGTCGTTCGTAGAGGGAATGACTTCTTCATAGGCCATATTGCGGCCAATAAAACGCGTATGGAGATGGCGGGAAATTTCCTCGGGAAGGAGCTTATCCGGAACGCTGACGAGAACATAGCCTTTTTTGGTATAGGCCTCAATTCCATAGCCCATTTTCTTGAGGCTCTGAATATGTTTCCAAACAGCCGTCCTTGTAATGCCAAAATGGTTGGCTAGATCCTGGCCCGATAGGGGCTGGGGTGCCTTTTCCCGCAGGAGGTTCAAGATTTCACTGCGCATGCATCATCTTCCTTTCTATAATGACCCGTAAAGGAAAAGGCGCCTGTGGCGCCTCTTCCCATTTTTCAATCTGTCAGCCAAGGGGCTGGGAATCATCCTTAGGAAGGATTCCTTCCTCGTGCGGAGAAGCAGACCCCTCTTCCGGCAGCGTCTTTCCTTCCGGCTTTACAGATTCTGTTGAGGACGGCTCCCTTGCGGGCGCTTCTTCCCCTTTCTCAAGGATCCGGCCATATTCCACGAGTTCCTTGATTTCATGCTCTTCCAGGGTTTCCCGGTCAATCAGTGCCTGAGCAATGAGGTGCAGCTTATCGATGTTATCTTGAAGGAGCTTTACCGTCCCTTCATAGGCTTCATCAATGAAACGGCGGATTTCGCCGTCGATTTCGGCGGCAATCTTTTCGCTGTACATATTTTCATGACCAATATCACGGCCCAGGAAGACTTGCTGCTGACGGTGACCAAAGGTGACGGCACCCAAGCGTTCGCTCATGCCGTATTCACAAGTCATCTGGCGGGCAAGTTCCGTGGCGCGCTGCAGATCATTGCTGGCGCCGCTTGAAATCTCATGAAGGACGAGCGCTTCGGCCACGCGGCCGCCCAAAAGGACCTTCAATTCATCCAGGAGCTCACTGCGCGTAGCATAATAGCGATCTTCTTTCGGAAGGCTCAGGGTATACCCGCCAGCTCTCCCACGGGGAATGATTGTAACCTTGTGGACTGGATCGGTGTGATCAAGGAGCATGCCCACCAAAGTATGACCACCTTCATGATAGGCCGTGAGGCGTTTTTCATTGTCGCTGATGACGCGGCTGCGCCGTTCAGGTCCCATCATGACCCGTTCTGCTGCTTCTTCGAGATCACTCATGGTGATGGTCATCTGGTTATGACGGGCTGCAAGAAGGGCTCCTTCATTGACAAGGTTGGCAAGGTCCGCACCCGTAAAGCCCGGCGTACGGCGGGCCAGGACTTCCATATCCACATTGCTGTCAATGGGTTTGCCCTTGGCATGGACCTTGAGGATGGCAAGGCGGCCCCTGATATCAGGCCGGTCAACAACAATCTGACGGTCAAAACGGCCCGGACGGAGCAGGGCCGGATCAAGGATATCCGGACGGTTTGTGGCGGCAATCATGATGATGCCTTCATTGGCACCAAACCCATCCATCTCAACCAGGAGCTGGTTCAAGGTCTGTTCCCGTTCGTCGTGTCCGCCGCCAAGGCCAGCCCCGCGCTGACGGCCGACCGCATCGATTTCATCGATGAAGACGATGCAGGGGGCATTCTTTTTGGCTTGGTCAAAAAGATCACGGACGCGGGAAGCCCCAACCCCAACAAACATTTCAACAAAGTCGGAACCAGAGATGCTAAAGAAAAGCACGCCCGCTTCCCCGGCGACGGCTTTTGCAAGAAGCGTCTTACCGGTCCCAGGGGGCCCATACAGGAGGACACCCTTGGGGATCTTGGCCCCGAGCTGGTTATACTTCTGCGGTGCCTTAAGAAATTCCACCACTTCCTGCAGCTCCTGTTTGGCTTCATCCGCACCGGCCACATCCCGAAAGAGGACGCGGCTCTTGCCATCGCCATAGAGCTTTGCCTTGCTCTTGCCAAAGCTCATGACCCGGCTGCCGCCGCCCTGGGCATTGTTCATCATGAAGAACCACAGGACGACAATGACAATCATGGGCAGGACACTAGTAAGGATGCTGCTCCAGAAAGAAGGCTGGGGCGGCAGTTCGGCCTTGATTTCCACATCGCGGCTGCGCAGCGTATCAACCATCTTGTCGTCGCGGGGCGCAACGGTCGTAAATTCAGAGCCATTTTTGAGTTTTCCCTTGATGACGGAATTATCGACGATGGTGACGCTCTGTACGTCATCCTGCTGGACTTCCTTCATGAAATTGCTGTAGCTCATATCGTTCTTCGGAGCATTGGACGCATTGTAATAATCGTAGATCCAAAGTCCAAGGATAAAGACGAGCAGGTAGAAAATAATATTTCTAAAGAATCTTGTCACGGTATCCTCCTCTCCCAAAAGATCGGGAATCTTTTGGGGTCTATTTATTTTTCATAGACGGAACGCTTCAGGATGCCAACATAAGGAAGCGTCCGGTAATCTTCATTGTAATCCAGCCCAAAGCCGACAACAAATTCATCGGGAATGACAAAGCCGTAATAATCAGGCACCATTTTGACAAGACGCCGTTCCTTTTTATCAAGCATGGCCGCAAGGCGGATACTCTTGCAGTTACGGGTGCTGAAAAGTTCACGTACGGCTTTGAGGGTAAGTCCGGAATCGACCACATCATCGACGATGAGGACATTCTTGCCGGCAAGGTTCCGGGACGTGTCGAACTGGATATCGACCTTTCCTGAGGTGGACGTCCCTGCCCCATAGGAGGAAACTTTCAGGAAATCGATCTGCGTGGGAACGCTCAGATGCTGCGTCAGTTCCATCATAAAATAGGAAGCCCCTTTTAACAGCCCAATGACGAGGAGTTCTTCTCCTTCATAATCCTTGCTGATTTCTGCAGCCATTTCAGCAATGCGCGTCTTGAGGGTCTTTTCATCGATCAGGACTTTTTCAATATTGGGATGCATGTCTTTGTTTCTCCTTTATCTCAAGTTTCTTTGCCCGCCCCGCGGCTCGGTCCGTTTCATGGCGGCCTGCCATCAGTCGGCCGTTGATATAGATGACCCGTACGTGACCAGGTACATCAAGGCTCTTGCCGCTGATGCCCTTTTCAATGAGCCGCAGGATCTTCTTTACGTGGTCAAATCCCAGTTCCTCTCCACCGGCGCCTTTAACCGCCAGACGGATAACGCGGCTTTTGATGGCTAGGTCAAGCCTTTCAAAGGTCGGCCCTGCATCGATATCGTAGGTTCCAAAGATATTGCGGGAAAAGGAAGTTAAATACTTTTGGGCCATTTTTTCAAGATAGGACTCATCGCTTTGGGCCACAGCTGCTGCCTGCACGAGGGCTGCCTTGATGCGTGGATTTTTGGTTGCAAGCAGGGGCAAAAGCTCCAACCGGACCCAGTTGCGCAAAAGGGTGGGATCGCTGTTTGTCGAATCCGTTCGGTACGAAAGCCCTTCTTCCTGGCAGTAGGTCTCCATGTCCTTCCGCGTCGCAGCCAGAAAGGGCCGTGCAATATACCCATTGACAGGCAGCATGCCTCTAAGTCCCCGTGTCCCCGTCCCGCGGACAAGATTCATGAGAATAGTCTCTGCCTGGTCATCTTCATGATGGGCCACAAAAATGCCTTGGGCCCCTACCTTTTCACGGTAGCCTTCAAGTGCCTCGTAGCGCAGGCGCCGGGCCGCATCCTCCAAGGACAGACCCTCCTTTTCCTTGAGGGCCTGGGGATCAATGTCAAATTGGGCATAGGATAAAGTCCTGTCCTGACAGAAAGATTCAACAAAGCGGGCATCTTCATCGGCCTCTTCCCCCCGCAGATGATGGTGGACATGGGCCACAAGGACCGTCACGTCATCTTCTTCCGCGGCTTTTGCCATAATGTCCGTGAGCGTCAGGGAATCGGCACCGCCCGAGCAGGCGGCAATGACGGTTCCGCCTTCCTGCCATAGGCGAGAAGCCCGAACCATATTCTTCAGGCTCTCTTCGAGCACACTCATTTCATCACCTCAAAACTAAAGAAGGGGCTGTCAAATAAGAACAGCCCCTTGAAACCCGCAACCGCTCCATGCAGTAAGGATCTCGGGTCTTTATCCAGGAAGGGCCGTTCAATCGCCTCGACGGGCGCCGCGGCCTCCCCTTTTAGATTCCGTATTCCGTTTTAAGTCCAAGAGACGATCATCACTTTCCTTGAGGAAACGGGACAATTTATCCTCGAAGCTCATTGGCCCCTGCGGACGAGCTGCACCGCCTGGACGGCCTTCGAACTTGCGTTCCCCGCCAAAACGTCTTTCTCCTGGTTTTCTATCGCCATGATGTTCACCCGGTTTGCGGCCTTCGAATTTACGGCCTTCAAACTTCCTGCTGTCCCCGCCACGTTCATTTTTTTGTTCCAGAGGGGGCATGAGGGCCTTCAGAGACAGACCAATCTTACCTTTTTCATCAATGGAGACGACCTTGACCGTCACCTTCTGTTTCACCGTCAGGAAGTCATGCACGTCCTTGACAAAGACATTGGAGACCTCAGAGATGTGAATCAATCCTACTTTGTTTTCAGGGAGCTCCACAAACGCTCCAAAATTCGTGATACCGGTAACAATGCCGTCAACGACTGCGCCTTTTTCCAAAGCCATAAGTCAAAGAAATCCTCCTTTAGGGTTGTGTTACGTTAACCATTATACCGTTGTTTTGAAAGTTACGTCAAGTCCCTTTCTTCCTATGCTTGAGGCCCACCTTCCCTTTTGTGGGCAAAAAAAGAAGGCCCCCTCCGTAAGCGGGACCCCCTACTTTTTCTTTTCATCCACGATGAAGAGCGGGACTTCATTTTTCCCCACCATATTGTGTTCATCGCGGGCAACCTTTTCTACATATTTGGGATCATGGAGATTGCTGCGTTCTTCTTCCAAGCGTTCATTATCCTTTTCAATGGTCTTGATCTTTTCACTGCTTTTAACAGCCTCCTTGCGGACAAGATAAAGATCATAGGCTTGTTTTCCAAGCTGATACAGAGAAATAACAACGATCAGGGCAATGATCAGTCCCAGCCCCCGAAAGGCCAGTTCCTTGGCACTTTTCAGCCTTTTCCGTTTGCCTTCAGCCATGGTGACGTCTCCCTTAGCAATTCCATACAAAAACGAGCCCGATACCAAGCGGCATCGGGCAATCATTCAAAATTATTTGTTGACGGCGTCTTTGAAAGCTTTGCCAGCCTTGAAAGCAGGAACAGTAGCCTTCTTGATTTTGATGGTTTCGCCGGTGCGAGGATTCTTGCCGTTGCGAGCTTTACGTACCCGAGCTTCGAAGGTACCGAAGCCAATCAGCTGAACCTTGTCTTTTTGAGCAATGGCTTCCTTAACGGTATCGATAAATGCATTTACAGCCTTTTCTGCGTCTTTTTTAGGCATAGCAGTCTTGGACGCAACTTCAGAGATCAATTCACTTTTGTTCATAAGTAAGTCCTCCTCAATACTGATTGCGCCTTTCGGCGCTTTGGCTACCGTTATGGTATCACAAACATTGTGAAAATGCACGCTTTTTTTTGGAAAAAGCTAGATTTTTTCCCGTTTTACCGACTTCCAAAGCAAAATCATGTCGTCAATGGATAAATTTTCCCAATTTTTATTTCTTTCGGAAATAATTTCTTCTATTTTTCGGAAGCGTTTTTCATATTTGATATTGGCTCGATGGAGGGCCGTCTCTGGTTCAAGTCCCAGTTTCCTTGCATAAACGGAAAGGGCAAAAAACAGGTCGCCTAGTTCCTCTTCCATATGGTCTTTGTTTTTGGACAAAACGGCTTCTGCCAATTCAGCTTCTTCCTCTTTGACCTTCTCATAAGCGCGGTCAGCATCGGGCCAGTCAAATCCTTTGCGGCTGGAACGCTCACTGAGCTTATAGGCCCTCATCAGGCTCGGCAGGTCCCGGGCAATGCCATCAAGGGCACTTTTGCGTTCGGTTTTCTCTTCGGCTTTGAGGGCATCCCAATTCTTGAGGAGTTCCTCCGACCTTCCTACCGTGACCGTACCATAAACATGGGGATGCCGGTGAATGAGTTTCTGGGACACATCCATAATGACGTCCTGCATTGTAAAGGCCCCCGCCTCTTCCGCCAGAAGGGCATGGAAAACAACCAGGAAAAGGACATCCCCCAATTCTTCCCGGATGCCTTTTTCATCGCCATCATCGATGGCCTCAAGAAGCTCATAGACCTCTTCCACAAGTTCCCGGCGCATACTCTTATGATCCTGGGCCTGATCCCAAGGGCAGCCTCCAGGACCGCGCAGCGTCCGGACGACGTCCATAAGCGGTGTCAGGTCCATGACCCGTTCTTCTTTTTTCTTATCCATGGTGTCTCCTTTTCTTTTTCAGTGCACGGAGGGAACCCTCTCCCAAAACAAGGAGCAGGAACCCGTAAAGGAGGGCGCCGGCACCAACGGCTCCCAGCGTGCTCGTTACAAGACCCAGCTTCACAAGTAAGGTCCGGTTCACCCAAAGGGCGGCACCGCCCATCAAAAGGGAAGCCATCAGAGCGCGCAGAAGCGTCTTTACGGGCAAGGCAATCCTTGCCAAGCGGTAAGCGGCGGCAAGATTCATAAAGGCGGAAAGGGCAAGACCGAGGTCCGTTGCCAAAGCGGCACCGATGACGTTCCACTGGGGCTGTGCAGCAAAGATCCAAAGGACGCCGATTTTCACGGCAAGGCCAAGGAACATGTTCAGCATCGGAATCTTGGGCCGTCCCAGCCCCTGCAGGATGGCCGCTGTCACCTGATGCAGTCCCAGGAAAAAGACGGACGGGGCCAGAAAGGAAACGACGGGGCCTGCCGCTTTCATTCCATAAAGGACCTGGGAAATGGGTGTTCCCAAAAGGTACATGCCCACGGCCGCGGGAAGGGTAAAAAGGATGAGGATGCGCAGGGCGGTGCGGGCCTTGTTCCGTACGGCTTCACTGTCGCCCAGGGCATACGCTTCCGAAATGGCGGGCACCGTTGACCAGGCAAGGGAATTGGTCGGTATGGTTCCCATATTGACAAGGGGCATGGCCATCCCTGTAAGATAGCCCAACGCCGTCGTCGAAGCCGCCACCGTAAAGCCGGCTGCAAGGAGGCGGTCCGGGACGAGAATGATTTCCACAAGACCAACAAGGGGAATCATAAGGGTGGATAGGGTCACAGGAAGTGCAAGGCTAACCAGTTCACGGATGATAAAAAATCCTGAAATGGGTGATTTGAGGGTAAGGTCCCTGCCCTCCCGCTTCCAGGCGAGCTGCTGGCGTCGGTAGCAGAAAAGAAGGAAGAGCAACCCCATAAGGGCCCCCGGAGCTGCTCCGAAGATGGCTCCACCTGCCGCCATGGCAAGACCCTTGGGGAGCAGCCACACCGAAAGGACCAGCATAAAAGCAACCCGGAAGAATTGTTCCAGAATCTGGGAAAGTGCCGTAGGCCGCATTTCCTGAAAGCCTTGAAAATAGCCCCTCAGCCCTGCAAGAGGCACGGTCAAAAGCAGGGCGGGCACGCAAAAGAGCATAGGGACGAGGGCCCGTTCATCCTTGATGAGGCCTGATGAAAATAGGCAGGGAATAAGGCCATAGGCAGCAAGACTTACGGCAAGGCCCAAAAGGGCCAGGAAGGGAAAGGACACCGTAACGACACGGTGCACGCTCCCCCACTCCTTTTTGGCCGCATAACGGGCCACAATGAGGCTCATGGCGGCAGGAATGCCTGCCGCGACAATGCCGACAAGAAGATTATATAAGGGGTAAGCAAGCTGATAGAGCCCAATCCCTTCCCCACCCAAAAGGCGAGACAGGAAGATTCGGTTTACGGAAGCAAGGATTTTGACCATGAGTCCTGCTGCCGTCAGGATCAGGGTTCCTTTTACAAAGCGATCGGCCATAAGGGTCCTCCTTGTCAGTTCAGCAGGCGGGGCAGGTTCTTTTCAAGGAAAGTCAGTGCGTCAGTGGCAGGACCTGTCATCCGCAAAACGAGCTGGGGCACGGGATTGAGGCTGAAGGTAAGGCGCGGCACATATTCCTTCACAAGATCACGGATGACATCGGGATTGGCCCTACTGTGCGGGTTGAAGCGAATCGTAAGGGAACCGGGACGCGCGGTAACAGCGTCCACTACAAGGTCCCGGCACAGGGCCCGGATGGCAGCCACCCTCCACAGCGTCACGAGCTCCTTTGGCGGAGTTCCGAAACGGTCGATGATCTCATCCATGAAATCATCCCGCTCTTCATACTTCATGCTGCCAAGACGGCGGTAGAGCTCGAGTTTGTAGCGCGGATTATCGATGAAGTCATCAGGAATGTAGGCATCCAGCTTCATATTGATGGTTGGATCGTGAAGGACCTCTTCGGGGCTCTTGCCTTCCTGGAGGGCCTTGATCGTATCTTCCAGCAGGCGGCAGTAAAGGGCAAACCCAACACCGGCAATCTGGCCATGCTGCTCTGACCCCAGAAGGTTCCCTGCGCCGCGGATCTCAAGGTCCCGCATGGCAATCTTGAAACCAGCGCCAAGTTCCGTAAAATCGCGGATGGCCTGGAGGCGTTTTTGCGAGACTTCAGACAGGGCCTTATCCTTTTTATAGAGAAAATACGCATAGGCAAGGCGCGAAGAGCGTCCCACCCGGCCCCTCATCTGGTAAAGCTGGGAAAGGCCAAAGTTTTCGGCCCCATCGATGATGATCGTATTGGCAAGAGGCACATCAAGGCCATTTTCGATGATGGTCGTTGAAAGCAGGACATCATAGTCCCCCTGGTAAAAGCCGACCATGACTTCTTCCAGTTCATCTTCTGTCATGCGGCCATGAGCCACACCAATGGACAGACCTGGAATCATTTCCCGCAGGCGGTGGGCAATGCGGTCCAAGGCCTCGATCCGGTTATGGACGTAATAGACGCGGCCGCCGCGGCGGATCTCCCGTTCGATGGCTTCTTTGACCATGCCGTCATCGTATTCTGCCACATAGGTTTCTACCGGCAGGCGGTCTTCCGGCGGCGATTCAATGACACTCATATCCCGGCCCTTGACGAGGGCCAGATGGAGGGTCCGTGGAATCGGCGTTGCCGACAGGGTGAGAACATCGATGCCAGAACTCCACTGCTTGATTTTTTCCTTCTGGGCCACGCCAAAACGCTGTTCCTCGTCGATGATGAGAAGGCCCAGGTCCTTGAAGTGGACATCGGGCTGGATCAGACGATGGGTGCCGATGACAATATCAAGATCCCCTTTTTCAAGCTTATCCAGGGTATCCTTCTGCTCCTTACGGCTGCGGAAGCGGCTCAGCATTTCAATACGGACCCCAAAGGCATCCATACGGTTTTGGAAGGTGATGAGGTGCTGCTGGGCAAGAACCGTCGTCGGGGCCATGACAGCCACCTGCTTGCCGTCCATAACCGCTTTAAAAGCCGCCCGGATGGCGACTTCCGTCTTGCCGTATCCCACGTCGCCGCACAAAAGACGCTCCATGGGAACGGGCTTTTCCATATCGGCCTTGATTTCTTGGATGGCTTTGAGCTGATCTGGCGTTTCCTCAAAAGGAAAACGATCCTCGAACTCTTTCTGCCAGGGCGTATCCGGAGCAAAAGCATGTCCCGGCGTAATCTTTCGCTGGGCATAAAGGCGCAGAAGCTCCGAAGCAAGGATGGTGATGGCTTTTTGGGCCTTTTTCTTGGCTTTTTGCCAGTCGCTGCGGCCCATCCGGGACAAGCGGGGCGGCGTACCTTCGCTGCCGATGTATTTATGGAGAAGCCCTACCTGTTCAACAGGCACATGAAGCTTGTCACCCTGGGCATATTGGAGCTTTAGGTAATCCCGATGGATGCCGTCGATGATAATGGTCTCAACCCCTAAATAGCGGCCGATGCCCTGTGTATCATGGACGACGTAGTCGCCTGCCTTGATATCCGTAAAATAAGTCAAGGCGGGCCCGGCACCACGGATCTTTTTCTTCTGCCGCCGCTCTTTGCGGGACCCAAAAATATCGGCTTCCGTCAGAAGGAGCCAGTTTTCATCCCAGAAATGAAAACCATGGGACAGTCCGCCTTCAAAGACGGCCCCGCCCTTTTCCGGGATGAGGCTCCCTTTTTGGACAAAGGTCATGGGGACCCCTTCATTTTCAAGATGCTGGGCCGTCCCAAACGCTTTATCCCGGGTCCCCATCATAATGAGGGGATGGATACCTTCTTTGATCCAGCCTTTGAGGTCCTTGATGAGAAGGTCCATGCTGCGGTTATAAGGCGCCGCAGTGCGCACCTTAATGGCAAGGCGGGGATAGGCCTGATAAAGGGGCTGGGAAAGGGCGCTCACGACTAGGAGATGGTTCTTTTGGGAGCGCTCCAGCAGTTGCTTTTCCGAAAAAAGCTGTTCCTTGAATTCCCGGTTGTCGAGATAGGATTTCTTGGCTTCTTCAAAAAACGCGGCTGCTTCATCAAGGACAAGAAGCTGGTCAGGCGATACGTAATCAAACAGACTGGATTCCGCTTCCTTTTCGCCGGAAGCAATGGGCATGATATCAACTTTTATGAGGGCGCCGATGCTGCGCTGATCCTCCAAGGAAAAGCGGCGGATGGCATCGATGGTTTCATCAAACCATTCAATACGGATTGGATCCTTGGCATTGATGGGAAAAATATCAAGGATATCGCCGCGAACGGAAAATTGGCCCAAGGTTTCGACCTGATCCGTGCGTTCGTAGCCTTCTTTGACAAGACGCTCTATGAGTTCACCGCGATCTTTTTCATCCCCCTGGGTCAGGGTCATGCTGTCCCGCATAAGACCTTCAGGCCTTGGCAGTTTCTGGATGGCGGCTTCTGCCGTGACAAAGATGATGCCCGCTTCTTTTTTGAGGATCATTTCAAGGGCAGCTGCCCGTTCTGCCATGACCTCTTCATTGCGTGTATCGATTTCACCATGGATGAGTCCAATGGGATAGAGTTCACGCATGGCACGGTCCGGATAAAACGGGGTCAGTTCACGGCGCAAAAGGCGCACATCTTCCCTCCGCGGGGTCAGGATGATGAGCGGATCTGAGGCCTTACCAAAGGTTTGGAGGGCGCACAAAAAGCCGGCTTTGATGGATCCTGACAGGCCGGTCACTGTCAAAGGGCCTTGGGCCTTTTGCCAAGCTTGGATTCCTTCTTTTGTTGTCTTTTCCCGCCCTAACAGGCGGATCAATTCATTCATCATATTTGCTATCCATTTCCTACACAAAACAAGGAATCAAAACAAAGCGGGGCCGCACCGCATGACAGGGTCATGAGATGCTGCTCCCGCTTCTGGATTTCCTACAAGATTACAGTTTGATATTGATGTTGCTGCGGTCAAAGGTATGGACAGCATCAACGAAACGGACCGTGCCCGTTGCATAACGCATGGAAATCGTATGGGTACGGGCGCCGTTGCCGAAGAAGTTGACGCCGTGGAGCAGATCACAGTTCGTGATTCCCGAAGCGGTGAACATGACATCATCACCCTTTACCAGATCATCGATGGTGAGGATTTGCTTCACATCGGGAATGCCCATCTTATGGCAGCGTTCTTCCTGTTCTTCATTTTCCGGGCAGAGACGGGCCTGCATATCGCCGCCCAAGCATTTGAGCCCAGCTGCAGCAAGGACACCTTCCGGGGCACCGCCGCGGCCGATGTACATATGGATGCCGGTTCCTTCAATCCCAGCATTGATGATCGGATCGACATCCCCATCGCTGATGAGACGGATCCGGGCACCGGCTGCCCTGACTTCTTCAATGATCTTGCGATGACGGGGACGGTCAAGGGCAACGACCGTAAGGTCACCAACTTTGCGGTTCAGGGCTTTAGCCACCCGTTCGAGGTTAGCGGAAACCGGATCATCGATGTTGATGCATCCTTTGGCACGGGGACCGACAGCAATCTTGTCCATGTACATATCAGGCGCATGGAGCAGGCATCCTTTCGGAGCAATCGCGATAACGGCAATGGCACCAGGCTGTCCTTTGGCAACAAGGTTCGTACCTTCAACAGGATCAACGGCGATGTCTACTTCCGGGCCGCCAGCACCGACATGCTCCCCAATATAGAGCATCGGAGCCTCGTCCATTTCGCCTTCGCCAATCACGACGGTCCCGCTGATGTTCACCGTATCAAACATCTTGCGCATGGCATCGACGGCCAGTTGGTCAATGCCGTTTTTATCCCCACGGCCAACGCCTCTGGCGCTCGCAATGGCTGCAGCTTCCGTTACGCGTACAAATTCCATGGATAATTCTCTGTTCATCATTACGCCTCCATTATCTTGTTGGGCTGGATTTCCTAACATCTTCCAGCCGTCTCCCCCTTATGAGGGAACCTGCTTCATTGGGGTGCAGCCTGCCGCATCCCCTCTTATCACAACAGGAATGCAGGAAAGGACTTCCCTGCTTCTGTTATAAACTCAGTGCTTCTGGTTTTTCAGGGCAGCCGCAATGAACGCTTTAAACAGCGGATGCGGATTGGTCGGACGGGATTTCAGTTCCGGATGGAACTGGACCCCAACATACCAAGGATGTTCGCTTTCCGGCAGTTCGACAATTTCCGTCAGCTTGCCGTTAGGCAGCGTCCCTGCCTGGACAAGGCCATGGGAGAAGAGTTCTTCCTTGAGATCATTGTTGACTTCATAGCGATGACGATGGCGTTCACTGATAAGGTCCATTCCATAAGCTGCTTCGGCATGGCTGCCGGCAATGAGCTTGCAGGGGTACTTCCCAAGACGCATGGTCCCGCCCTTGATTTCAACGCTCATCTGTTCCGGCATGAGGTAAATCACAGGATAGGGCGTAGCTTCATCAAATTCCGTGCTGTTGGCTTTCTTCATCCCGCACACGTTGCGGGCATATTCGATGACAGCGCACTGCATACCAAGGCAGATACCAAAGAAAGGAATTTTATGTTCCCGGGCATACTGGGCAGAACGGATCATGCCTTCAATGCCGCGGTCACCAAAGCCGCCAGGGATAAGGATTCCATCGATGCCCTTGAAAATTTCGTCAAGGTTTGCTTCCGGGCTTTCCACGTCAACAGCATTGATGTATTCGATTTCCACATCGGCATGGTTGTAGAAGCTGGCATGCTTCAAGGCTTCGACGATACTGATGTAAGCATCAGGGAGTTCAACGTATTTTCCTACGACGCCAATTTTTGTCTTGTCCTTGTGGGGCGCCATGATCTTGCCGACCATATCCTTCCATTCCTTCATGTCGCAGGGACGGTCTTCCATGTTGAGTTTCTTAAGGACAACCTTGTCCATACCCTGTTCCTGGAGCAACAGGGGCACTTCATAGATGCTCTTTGCCGTCAGGGCCTGGAAGACAGCATCCGTATCCACGTCGCAGAACATGGCAATCTTTTCGCGCATTTCCTTGCTGACTTCATGTTCACTGCGGCAGACAAGGATATCCGGGGTGATGCCGATGCTGCGCAGTTCCTTGACGCTGTGCTGGGTCGGTTTGGTCTTCAGCTCGCCGGCAGCGGCAATATAAGGGACCAAGGTGACATGGATATAGAGGCAGTCATTGCGGGGGACATCCTTCTTGACTTGGCGAATGGCTTCCAGGAAGGGTTCACTTTCAATATCCCCTACGGTACCGCCAATTTCCGTAATGACAAAATCAGCGTTTTCTTCGCGGCCTACGCGGTAGACCCGTTCCTTGATCTCGTTGGTAATGTGAGGAATGACCTGTACCGTACGGCCCAAATAATCACCGCGCCGTTCCTTGTCGATGACGGATTGGTAAATCCGACCGGCCGTAACGTTGGAGTTGCGGGTCAAGTTGATATCGATGAAACGTTCATAATGGCCCAGGTCAAGGTCCGTCTCCGCGCCGTCATCGGTGACGAAAACTTCGCCGTGCTGATAAGGGCTCATCGTACCAGGATCGATATTGATGTAGGGATCGAATTTCTGGATCGTTACCTTATAGCCGCGGCTCTTGAGGAGACGGCCCAAGGACGCTGCCGTGATGCCCTTACCCAAAGACGAAACAACGCCGCCCGTTACGAAAATATACTTGGTCATGTTTTTCCTCCCTTGTCTGTTCTTGCTATAGAAAAATTACATATGGTCCGGTGCGGAAACACCGAGAATCATCAAACCATGGCGCAGCGTATGACGCGTGGCCGTAATGAGGGCCAAACGGGCCTGCTGGAGTTTTGGATCGACGCCCAGCACGCGGCACTGATTATAGAACGAATGGAAAAGACCGGCAAGGTCATAGACATAATGGGCAATCTTATGGGGTGCCCGTTCAGCTGCGGCCATTTCCACCAGATCTTCATAGTCACCTAGCTTCTTGATGAGGTCGATTTCCACTGGTTCCACAAGGACCGATAGGTCACAGTGAGGATCAAGCGCAATGTGTTCCTCTTCCATCTGCTTCAAGATGCTGCAAATGCGGGCATGGGCATACTGTACATAGTACACAGGATTATCATTGGAATGTTCCGTTGCCAAGGTCAGGTCAAAGTCAAGCTGACTGTCCATGCTGCGCATGATGAAGAAATAGCGTGCCGCATCCGTTCCGACTTCTTCAATGAGCTCATTGAGAGTGACCGCCTTGCCCGTCCGCTTGCTCATCTTGACCAGCTCACCATTGCGATAGAGGCTGACCATTTGGAGAATGAGGATCTCCAGATGGCTGGGATCGTACCCCAAGGCCTCCATGGCCGCTTTCACACGGGGAATGTAGCCGTGATGATCGGCGCCCCAAAGGTTGATGACGCGGTCAAAGCCACGCTGGAATTTATTTTGATGATAGGCAATATCGGCGGCAAAATAGGTCGATACCCCGTTGTCACGAATGACTACACGGTCCTTATCATCTCCGAAATCAGTGGAACGGAACCAGAGGGCACCGCCCTTTTCGTAGATATAGCCCTTCTCCTGGAGGGCGTCCACAGCTTCCTTGATCTTATTCGCATCGTGGAGGCTCTGCTCGCTGAACCACACATCAAACTTGCAGTTAAAGGCTTCCAGATCTTCCCGCAGGGCTGCGAGCTTTTCATCCTTGGCAAGGGTCTGGAAGGCGGAAAGACGTTCTGTTTCATTCATATGAAGGAACTGATCGCCATATTTTTCTTTGATGCGCCGGGCCGTGACGATGATATCTTCCCCATGGTAGCCATTTTCCGGGAAGGGGACTTCTTTTCCAAAAAGTTCCAAATAGCGGGCATTGACGGAAAGGGCCAGATTATGCATCTGGTTGCCCGCGTCATTGATGTAGTATTCCCGTGTCACATCGTAACCGGCGGCAAGCATAAGGTTTGCCAGGCTCGAGCCAACAGCGGCTCCGCGGCCATGACCCACATGAAGGGGCCCTGTCGGGTTGGCACTCACGAATTCGATTTGAATCTTTTCGCCAGCTTTTTTGGGAAGGTTCCCATAACGCTCGCCTTTTTCAAGGATCCTTGCAAGTCCTTCATAGAGCCAGTCCGATTTCAAATAGAAATTGAGGAAGCCCGGACCGGCCACTTCCACTTTTTCGACGGCGCTGCAGTCTAGGTATTTTACGACAGCGTCAGCAATCATGCGGGGCGCACAATGGAAATTGCGCGCTGCCTGAAGGGCAAAGTTTGTTGCAAAATCGCCAAAAGCCTTTTGGGGCGGAACCGTAAAGACAAGGGGGACCATTTCCCCTTGTTTCAAGGTGCCGGCCTTGATGGCCTTTTGGACCGCTTCAGTGACGGCCTCAGTGAGTACATTCTTGATGTCCACTCTTTTGTTCCTCCTCAACAACAATCGATAGCCGAAGGGATCCGTTCGGCTGGTGATCGATTTCCATATCATATTCCAAGGTCACATCCCAGCGTCCCTCTCCCCGCTTCATTTCCAGCTGACGGGTGAAGACGCACATGGGCAGTGAAAAATACGGTGTCCGATATTGAAACAGCGTATTGCGGCCTCGTTCATAATGCTGTCTGTGCTCAAAACGGCCATGGCGGATGATGGTCAGCGCCTCTTCTGACCATTTCAAGGTCGTTGTCGTTTGATCCATGCCCGTAAGCTTGCTTTCTTCATAACGGACATAGGTCACGCCGCCCTTTTCTGTCATCTTCCCAAAGGCGATGAACGTAGACGGCCCTTCTGGATCATTTTTGTTCCAGCTGACAATCGTCACCTTGACAGGAACCATGATGCCTCCTCTTTCCTACAAACAAAGTAGAGGGATTGCTCCCTTGTGCCGGTGCTGGGTCCAGCGCTGGCAAGAGCAAGCCCTCAAAAAAAATCCATATATGACTGCGTGTTCCCACAGGTGGGAAGGGATTCCTGACTGCGAGGGTACCCTGTTCCAGCTTGTTGCGGGCGGACTTTCCACACGGGAACGGACGAGCTGCCGTCCTCTTGGTCCTAGCCAACCCAAAAATCACAAATATATGACATTATAATATAAATAGGGCCGAGAAACAAGGGGCCCGTCTCGTTTTTTTGGTCAGTCCAGAAAACGGGCAGAATTGATGAAAAAGTGCTCCCGTTACTGAAAAAAACGTGAACATTCAGGTTGTGACGCGATAAAGATAAAAGCCCTAGACCAATCTAAGGATTTGTGTCTGGGAGGGTTTTCTGTCATGAAGCAGCCGGATTGTCATGGCCCCGTTTCTTGTCCACGGATTATCTGATGCATAAAGAAAAAGACTGTGAAGAAATGATGGGCTCATTTTTTCACAGTCTTTTGAATCAGGCTTCGTTTTGAAGGGTCCTGACCGCTTCATCGTAATGATCGGTCATTTCCTTGGGCGGTTCCTTATCAAGCAGGCTCACCACAACAATGGCAGCAAGGGAAAGGAAGAAACCGGGGATGATTTCATAAAGGCCCGTGGAAGCAAAGAAGTTTTTCCAGATAAGGACGGTCGAACCGCCGACAACGATCCCTGCAAAGGCGCCCTTTGTTGTCATTCGGCGCCAGTAAAGAGAGAGGATGACCAGCGGGCCAAAGGCCGAACCAAAGCCGGCCCAGGCATAGGATACAATGGTGAGAATCATGCTGTTTGGATCCATGGCAAGGATCAGGGACAGGATGGAGACGACAACGATCATGATGCGGCTCACCATGACAAGTTCCTTTGCCGTAGCTTTTTTATGGATGAGGATCTTATAGAAATCCGTCGTAAAACTTGAGGCGGCGACAAGGAGCTGGCTGTCCGACGTACTCATGATGGCACCCAGGATGCCCGAAGTGATGATTCCTGCAATAAAAGGATGGAAATAACGGCCGCTCATGTGCATGAAGACCGTTTCAGCCGCACTGCCCTTGAGGCTGTCGCCCAGTTCAACGCGGCCGGTAAGACCTACGAGGACGGCCATGGCAAGGGAAACGATGACCCAGGTCACGGCAATGTGGGTGGCCTGTTTGATGCTCCTAGAAGAACGAATGGCCATGAAACGGACCAGGATATGGGGCTGCCCAAAGTAGCCCAAACCCCAGCCTATAAGGGAAATGACGGCAGTCAAGCTGAGCGTGCTGCCATCGGCCCCTTCAATTATGCTGAAGTAGTTGGAACTGATGGCGTTGAGGCGGGTTACGGTAGGTCCCACGCCGCCAATATAATACATGGCCGTTACGGGCACGATAAGGATGGAAAAGAACATGAGAAAGCCTTGGAACAGGTCCGTCCAGCAGACGGCGGCAAACCCTCCCATCAAAGTGTAAAAGACCACGATGCCGGCCGTCAAAAACAGTGCCGTGTGGTAATCCATACCAAAGGCTGTGTTAAAGAGTTTGCCGCCGGCAACAAAGCTTGATGAAGTATAGATCAAAAAGAAAATGAAGATGAAGAAAGCCGACGCAATACGCAGACTCTTTTTGGTATCTTTGAAACGATTGTCAAAATACTCCGGAAGTGTAATGGAGTTATTCATGACTTGGGTAAAGACACGCAGCCGCTTTGCTGTCACGACCCAATTGGCCCAGGTTCCCAAGATGAGGCCAAGGGCTATCCAAAAAGCAGAAATTCCCGCCATATAGGCATAGCCAGGCAGTCCCATGAGCATCCAGCCGCTCATATCCGAGGCTTCTGCACTCATGGAGGTCACCCAAGGCCCCAGGGCCCGTCCGCCTAAGGCATAGCCTTCCATATCCTCATCTTTTTTAAATGTTACAAGCCCAATGGTCACAAGGATGGCAAAATAAAGGACCAGGGCAATCAAGACATACCAGTTGATCTGCACAGCGCCACTTCCTTCCGAGATTATGTTCACCATTATATAATAAAGGGAGAACTTCATGCAAACTGATTTTACGACCCAAGAAGCGGGTCCCGCCGTACGGATCCTCCAGCCCCCTTGAAAGAAGGCGGAAAAACAAAAAGAAACAACAGGGCAAAGCCCTCTTGTTCCCTTTTTCACTTCTTTATTTTTTCACAAGGAAAGATTCTTCCCGCGGCAGGGGATCGGAAAGGTCCATCTGACCGAGGACCTCGACCGGTTTGCCGTCCACAAGGAATTTAACTTTCTTTACGTCCTTGAATTCTGTCAAGGTATTGACAACAGCATAGACCATCATGGTATTGTCATAGTCATTATGCCGCCTTGACAGGAAGACATCATTGAAATCGACGGAAGCAATCCCGTCTTTAACGGTAACGTCCTTGACGCTCAGGCCCTTTGGAAACGTGGTTTCTTCCTTGGGGGCCTTTTCGACAAGCCGTTTCAGGACGGCAAGATAGGGATTTTTCTCATGGGCCCCGATTTCTATTTCGACAGCCTTGAGCTTTTCCGTACCCTTGCCATCGGCGCGGTAGATGACCCGCTTGACCGTCGGGGTCTTCTGTTCCTGCGTAACGGCCGTATTTTGAGACGCGGAGGGTTGGGTTCCCGGTCCTTCACAGCCGCTTAACAGGCTGGTCGCAAGAACGAGGGAAAGAGCAGCGGTCAGTGCAGCAATGCGATGTTTCATCTTCTTCAACCTCCCCGATGCTGATTATAGAAATCTTCGATCCCATCGGCAATGGCCTTGGCGATCTTTTTTTGGAACCAGCTGTTATTGAGCAGCTTTTCTTCCCGTTTGTTGGTCAAAAAGAGCATTTCAACCAGAGCCCCTGGCATGGTGCTGCGCTTATTGACATAGAAATTGGCATAGCGCACACCGAGGTCTTCGAGGTCCCCCGTCTTTAACAGTTCATCTTGGATGCATTGGGCAACCTGGATATCATATTTTGTCTTTGGATGATAGTAGGTGGAATAGCCGCCGACACTGGTATTGACACTGGCGTTGATATGGAGGGAAATGAACAGGTCGGATTTATTTTCCTCTGCCACATCGACGCGGGCCTGCAGTTCCTGTACATCCGTTGCATCAGGTCCATAGACATCGACGTCAGTCGTACGCGTCATATAGACGATGGCGCCTTTGTCTTCTAGGTACGTTTTCACCATCTTTGAAATGGGAAGGGTGATATCCTTTTCGTAGGCACCCGTCACAAGACCGTGGGTCCCCGGATCCGTACCGCCATGTCCAGGATCCAAGGTAATGCGTTTGCCTTCAATCCCGCCTACAACAGAATAACCAGATCCCTGCGTACTTGGGCGCCAGGGTTTCTTTTCCAAGGATGAGGATTTCTTCTGTGTGCCAAAGGTCTTGCGGCTCGGACCGGCAATGACGTCGATTACTGAGCGGGTCGGCCGCTTGTAGACGGAATCGCGCTTTAGGTTGAAGGTCCTGTAATCCCCTTTGTCCAGTTTCCGTTTCATATGGATCCGCACCAAGGTTTCCGATCCCTTGGGTTCAAGGACGACTTTACTGACATAGGGTGCATTCTTCGGGACATAGGAACGGGAAACACTTGAATTGAGTCGTGCGCCGACCGTAACCTGCAGTTCCTTTTCGATGAATTCGGAACGCATGCGAGCAGGCGTCGTTGTTTCGAGGACCACGCGGAGCTGGCGGTCAGGACTGACACCATAGGCAACGTTTGTAATTCTTGGAGCTGCGTGCACCACCGTGGCCCCAACAAGGGCCAGAAGGGCGCAGCTCATGAGCAGGATTTTTTTTAACACGATGGGACCTCCCTTTATACCCGTCGATTTTACCACGATATGCCTTCCCTTGCAAATCAGGGAAAGCGGGCTGCGTCATTTTGAAAAAAAACTTCATCCATGACGCAGCACATGCTGGATGGCTGATGGGAGCTTATCCAGAAGGTCTCCCGCCTTCATGCCGACTGTTCCCTCCCCTTTGGCAAGGTCGCCGGCAAGGCCATGGACATAAACACCGGACAGGGCCGCGGCAGATGCCGTATGGACCTGTCCCAAAAGGCCTGCCACAGTTCCCGTCAGGACGTCGCCGGAGCCGCCGGTTGCCATGCCTTCATTGCCTGTAGAATTCACAAAGAGTTCACCGCTTGGCAGAGCAATGAGGGTCGGTGCGCATTTAAGGACAACAATGGCATTCCATCTTTTGGCCCCCAGGCAGGCACACTGAATCGGGTCATCGAGGACATCAGCCGTAGGGATGCCCAAAAGACGCGCCATCTCACCGGGATGGGGTGTCAGGATTTTTTCAGGAAGACGAAAGAGCAGCGCATCTTCACCGGCTAGGGCGTTGAGCCCATCCGCGTCGATGACAAGGGGCATGGAAAGCTGCTGGACAAGGCTTCTGACAAAGCGTACCGTTTCCGGTGCCTTGCCAAGGCCTGGTCCAAGGGCAACAACATCACAGTGGGAAAGTTCCTTTACGGAAGCTTCCACATCAAGGGGTTCAAAGGTCTTGACCATGACTTCCGTACTTTTGATGGCAAGAGGCTCCCAGGCTGCTTCTTCCGTATAAACGGTCACGAGTCCCCCGCCAGCACGGACGGCGGCTTTGCTTGTCAGCTCCGCCGCCCCAATATAACCGCGGGAGCCTGCTACAAGGGCAATGCGTCCATTGGTTCCCTTGTGGGCATTTTTGGGGCGATGAGGCAGCAGGGGCGCGATACAGGCATCATCAAGCAAGGTCATGGTGCTTTCCGCCTCAGCTTCCACCTGTTTGGGCGTGCCGATGGAATGCACTTTGACCGTGCCAGCATAAAGGGCACCGGGATAAAGGTAAAGACCGGGCTTGGGTGCCACCATGGTCACTGTAACGTCCGCCTTGAGGGCTAGATCGGCTTTCCCCGTATCAGCGTCAACACCGCTTGGCAGGTCGATGGCAAGGATAGGGACAGATAGTTCCTTAAGGGCGCGCACAAAGGAAAGGATAGGCTCCCGGAGACTGCCATGAAAGCTCGTTCCTACAAGGCCATCCAAAAGAAGATCTGCCTGTCGAACCGCTGCAAGGGCCTTTTGGGGCTCTTTTTTCCATGCAAAACGGGGAAAATCAAAGCCTTCTGTCATAACAAGTTCCGCCTGGGCAGCCTTTCCCATCTCTTCCGGACCGGCTGTAAGGATGAGGGAGCAGGAAGCGCCCCAGCGTGACAAAAAGCGCAGGGCCGCAAGCCCGTCACCGCCATTATTTCCCTTTCCGCACAAAAGGACAATCCGTTTTCCAACAGCGCCGCCCAAAAAGGCACAGGCTTCCTCTGCCACGGCGTGGCCGGCATTTTCAATGAGCACCGTCTCAGGAAATCCCATTTCTTCAATCAGACGGGCATCTACGCCTTTCATGGCCTTTTTTCCGATGAGTTTCACCTTCATCCCTCCAATACCACTTGCGCGATGGCCAGATCCTTCGTATGACTGATGGAAACGTGGACTTTATTGACGCGGCGGTTCATAGCCGCAATGAGGACCGGCCCCAATAGATGGACCTGGGGTACTCCCGTGGCATCAGGCAGGGTCTCGATTTTTTCAAACTGGCCGGGCAGGAGGCCCGTTCCAAGGGCCTTGCCTACGGCTTCTTTCACGGCATAGCGTCCGGCAAAAGACTCTGCTGCATGGCTTTTCTTGCTTTCACAGAAGGCAATTTCCTCGTCCGTAAAGATTTTTTTCTTGAAACCTTCCTGCTGAAGGGCTTTTTCTATCCGGCTGACCTCAACAAGGTCAACCCCAATACCAATGATCATCATGGGACTCCTTTTACAGACAGTTATTTGGACCGTTGGGCCGCCTTCCATTGAAGGATTTTTTGAAGGCGCTCCTTATAGCGCACTTCAAAGCCTTCTTCCGTAGGACGGTAATAGCGCCGTCCCTTAAGGGAATCGGGCAGGCAGTCCATAGCCGCCATCTTTTCCTTTGTATCATGGGCGTAGATATAGCCCTTACCATATCCTGCTTCCTTCATGAGGGCGGTCGGAGCATTGCGAATGACAAGGGGGACTGGTTCCCTCAGCTGATGCAGCGCGTCTTCCCTTGCTTCCATATAGGCAAGCTCCATGGCGTTGGACTTAGGGGACATGGCCATATAGATGACCGCATGGGTCAAGTTGACGGAGCACTCAGGCATACCGATGAAATGACAGGCCTCATAGGCAGCCACAGCAATTTCAAGGGCCCGGGAATCCGCAATTCCTACATCCTCACTGGCAAAGCGAACGACGCGGCGGGCAATGTATAATGGATCCTCCCCTGCTTCCAGCATGCGGGCAAGCCAGTAGACCGCTGCATCGGGATCGGAGTTGCGCATGGATTTGTGGAGGGCGGAAATGAGGTTATAGTGTTCCTCTCCGGATTTGTCATACAGGAAGGACTTTTGGCTTGTACATTCTTTCAGGGTCTCTTCCGTCACATAGATCGCATCTTCCCTCACGTCCCCGTTAAGGACGACCATTTCCAGCGTGGACAGGGCACTGCGGGCATCCCCGCTGGCAAATTCCGCAACGATGCGGAGCTTGTCATCATCCATATGGACATGCTGGTCTGCCAAGCCCCGGGGATCGGTCAGGGCCCGTTTCAAAAGGGCCATGATGTCTTCTGTCGTAAGTTCCTTGAGAACAAAAACCTTACAGCGGGACAGGAGAGCGCCATTGACTTCAAAGGACGGGTTTTCTGTTGTCGCCCCGATGAGGATGATGCTTCCTTTTTCTACAAAGGGCAGGAAGGCATCCTGCTGGGCCCTGTTGAAACGGTGGATTTCGTCGATAAAGACGATGGTCCGCTGTCCAAACCGCGTCTGTTCATCTGCCCGCTGCATGACCGTGCGGATTTCCTTGATACCGCTGGTCACGGCCGAGAAGGTGATGAAACTGGCTTTTGTCGTATGGGCGATGATCTTTGCGAGGGTTGTCTTCCCCACACCGGGCGGGCCCCAGAAAATCATGGAAGAAATCTGGTCCCTTTCAATCAGGTTGCGCAGGACCTTGCCTTTACCCAATAGATGCTGCTGCCCCTGGAACTCATCCAGCGATTGGGGGCGAAGCCGTTCCGCCAAGGGTTCATGGGCAGGGGTCTTAAACAGACTGTCTTCTTCCATGGCCATACCTCCTTATGTTTCGTGCTTTTTATTATAACATAGGAAGCTTGCGAAAAACGCAGATAATCCGCTAAACCCATGAAGAAAAACCCCTGCGACAGCGCGCAGGGGGAAAGTTTATTCTTTTTCTTGGGTCTTGAGCAAGCCTGCAAGGTCCGAGATCCGGGCCTCATTGGGGAGAATATAGAGATAATCACCTGGCATAAGCACAAGGCTGGCATCGGGAATGAGGGTACTGTCCCCACGCCGCACGGAAATCACCAGGGCCTTGCCAGGAAACTTCAGTTCCTTGAGGGTCTTTCCCTCGGCAAGGGAACCGCTTTCCACAGCGGCTTCATAGACATAGGGATTGCGCTGCAGCCGGTCCTTTTGGGCCGTCTTCGGGAAGCGGACCTTAAGGTCATCTTCAAGGATGGCGTCAAAAATGGGCCGATCGCGGAGCAGCTCCCCTGCCGCATAGGCAAATAGGGTGACGATGCCAAGGGAAACCATATGATAGAACCGGCCTGTCAGTTCCAAAAGCAGCAGGATCCCCGTCACAGGGGCCCTGACAGAACCCGTGAAAAAGCCGGCCATGGCAAAGACCACCATATGGAGCCGATATTCCGGCGGCAAAAGGCCCAGATCCGCAGCAAGGCTGCCGTAAAGACCGCCGCAGATGGCCCCTAGTACCAGCATGGGCTGGAGGGAGCCGCCAGGCGCACCGGAACCGGTACTGAACATGGTAAAGGCAAATTTCCCAATAAGGAGCATAATGATGAAGGGAACCGTTCCCTCAAGCTCCACCATATCTTCTATGACTCCATCACCGGCCCCCAACACGTAGGGGAAAAAGAACGTGAGAGGAATCGTAAGAAGGAGCGGGAAAAGGATCTTCATCCACGGTGCCTTGAAAAAAGGCAGACCATAAAAACGCCCCATGTTCAGGGAGGCTTTATTGAAAAGCACCCCGATTGTCCCCGTGAAAAGCCCCAAAAGGGCTAAATGGGGTAAATAAGCCGCATCGAGAATGGGCATCCGCGGAATGGCAAAAACCGTTTCCGTGCCAAACACGAAATGAGCCACTACGGTGGCCGTCAGGCTGGCCATAAGGGTTGGCAGCATGACAAGGGCGGAAAGGTTCTTATGGATGACTTCCATCGTAAAAAGGCAACCTGCCATCGGCGCATTGAAGGCGGCGGCAAGGCCGGCCCCTGCGCCGCTGCTGATGAGGGCCCGGGTCTCCACATTGGAGTTATGGAAGAGTTTGCCAATGCCTTGACCTGCCATACCGCCAATCTGGACGGAAGGCCCCTCCCGTCCCATGGACAGCCCCGCTCCAATCCCTAGGGCGGTGGTGATGAGTTTGACCACGATGACACGGAACCAATGGAGGCTTGAATAAACACCAATGACAATGCCGCGCACTTGGGGGATACCGCTGCCGCCGGCAATGGGGACCCATTTGACAAGGCCGCTGATGACAAAGCTCGTCACCACAAGGGCAAGGACCCAGAAGAAAGCGTAGGTCATGGAGACATTCTGCAAAAAGGCCACTATGAGGGAGCGCCGTTCTGAAACATATTCAAGGCAGCTGCGCAAAAGGGCAATCCAGCCGCCGGCAAACAAGCCAACCAGAACCCCTTCAAGGGCAAGACGCAGTTTCAGCGTCGGAATATGGATCATCCCTTCCAAGGTTCTTTCCGCGTCATTTTTCTTCATTATTCCACTCCATCAAAAAGACCAGTAAAGTCGAGGGTTGCAAAATAGTCTTTTGGGGTCTGGGCGCGGCGGATCATTTTGACGGTTCCGTCCTGCTGGAGCAGGAGCTCTGCGCACCATAGCTTGCCGTTATAGTTGTAGCCCATGGCATAGCAGTGGGCGCCTGCATCATGAAGGAAGAGATAGTCCCCTTCTTCAATTTCCGGAAGCATCCGGTCAACAGCAAACTTATCATTATTTTCACAAAGTCCGCCTGTCACGTCATATTTATGGTCGCAAGGGGCATCTTCCTTGCCAAGGACCGTAATATGATGGTAGGCCCCATACATGGCAGGACGGATCAGGTTGGCTGCACAGGCATCAAGACCGACGTATTCCTTATAGATATGTTTGAAATGGATGGCCTTTGCAACAAGCGCCCCATAAGGCCCCGTGACAAAGCGGCCCATTTCCGTCATAAGGCGCACGTTTGTCATGCCTTCAGGACCAAAGACCTCATCATAGACGCGGTGGACCCCTTCACCAATGGCCAGGATATCGTTCGGCATCTGATCCGGACGGTAAGGAATGCCGACACCGCCGGAAAGGTTGATGAAGCTGACGGCAATCCCCGTTTCATGTTTGACTTCCACAGCCAATTCAAAAAGCTGGCGGGCCAGTTCCGGATAATACTCATTGGTCACGGTATTGCTGGCAAGGAAAGCATGGATGCCAAACTCCTTGGCGCCCTTGTTCTTGAGAATCTTGAAGGCTTCCATGAGCTGGGCTTTGGTCATCCCATATTTGGAGTCGCCGGGATTATCCATGATGTCGTTGCCAAGGGCAAAGGTACCGCCCGGATTATACCGGCAGCAAATGGTTTCTGGAATACCGACAAGACGCTCCACCGTATCGATCATCGTGAAATCATCAAGGTTGATGATGGCTCCCAGTTCAGCGGCCAGGCGATAATCCTGGTCCGGCGTATCATTTGACGAGAACATGATGTCATGACCGGAAAATCCGCAGACCTGACTCATCAAAAGTTCCGTGTAGGACGAACAATCTGTCCCGCAGCCTTCTTCTTGGAGAATCTTCAAAAGATAAGGGTTGGGCGTTGCCTTGACAGCAAAATATTCCTTATAGCCCTTGTTCCAGGAAAAGGCTTGGTTGATTTTCCGTGCCGTTTCGCGGATGCCCTTTTCATCATAGATGTAAAATGGCGTTGGATAGGTCTTTGCAATTTCCTCGACCTGTGTTTTGGTAACAAATGGTACTTTCTTCATGGAAGTTATTTCCCCTCTCATTCAAGCATTGATCCCAGATCAGCCCAGGATCATTCGATCGTTATCCAGTTCTTCTCCCGAGGCCTTTTCAAACAGATTCAATAGGTCCGGGATGGTGAGCCGCTTTTTTTCTTCGCCGCCCACATCGACAACGATGCGGCCGGCATTCATCATGATGAGGCGGTTGCCAAAGCGCAGGGCATCCCGCATATTGTGCGTAATCATGAGGCTGGTCAGATGGTCCCGGGCAATGACTTTTTGCGTCAGGCCAAGAACCTTTTCCGCCGTCTTTGGGTCAAGGGCGGCCGTGTGCTCATCAAGAAGCAGCAATTTAGGATGATTCATGGCAGCCATAAGAAGCGTCAGGGCTTGGCGCTGCCCGCCGGAAAGCAGTCCCACCCGAGCGGTCAGGCGGTCTTCAAGGCCTAGGTCCAGTTCCTTTAGCAGTTCCCTAAAATGGGCCCGTTCGTCTTCCTTCAGGGCCCAGGAAAGGCCCGGCCTCTTGCCGCGGCGGCTGGCTATAGCAAGATTTTCCTCGATCATCATGCCGGCTGCCGTGCCCATCATGGGGTCCTGGAAGACGCGGCCTATATAGCGGGCCCGCTTATGCTCCGGCATCCGGGTAAGATCCACATCATCAATGGTTATGGAGCCTTCATCTATAGGAAAGACGCCGGCAATGGAGTTCAAGAGGGTCGATTTCCCGGCCCCATTGCCGCCGATGATGGTGATGAAATCTCCAGTTTCCATATGGAGATTGACGCCGCGCAGGGCTTTTTTTTCATTAATGGTCCCAGGAAAGAAGGTTTTACTGATATTTTTTAGTTCCAACATGGTCAGCCCACCTTTCTTCTCTGAACCTTATCCCGCATCATGGGCAGAGCAAGAGCAATGACGACAAGGACGCTCGTAAAAAGCTTGAGGTCGTTGGGCGGCATTCCCATCTGGAGGACGATGGCAATAACAAAGCGGTAAACAATGGAGCCAAGGACAACGGAAATCAGGCTGTTCTTGAAACTCCGCGTACCAAAGAGGACTTCCCCAATGATGACGGACGCAAGGCCGATGACGATGGTGCCTACGCCCATCCCCACATCGAAAAAGCCATTGTTCATGCCAATGAAGGCGCCTGCCATGGCAGTGAGAGCATTACTCAGGAAAAGCCCCAAAAGAAGCATGACATTGGTATCGACGCCTTGGGCGCGGATCATTTGCGGGTTAAAGCCCGTGGCCCGGATGGCGGCCCCGATCTCTGTACCAAAAAACCAGTAGATCAAGGTCCCGATGACCACCGTGGCCAAAAGGCCGATGGCAAAGACGGACTGAACATAGTCAAGGCCCAAGTTCTCCATATAGGTAAACGCCGTTTCCTTCCCCAAAAGGGATACGTTGGCTTTGCCCATGATGCGCAGGTTAACGGAATAAAGGGCAATCATGGAAAGGATTCCCGCAAGCAGCGACGGGATGCGAAGCTTCGTGTGAAGAAGCCCCGTTACGATGCCTGCAAGGCCGCCCACCAGACCTGCGGCAAGAAGGGCCAGCAAGGGATGCTGGTCCCGGGTCAGGAAATAGACGCAAATGGCAGCGCCCAAGGGAAAGGACCCTTCGACGGTCATGTCGGCAAAATCAAGGACCCGGAAAGTGATGTAGACACCAAGGGCCAAAAGGGACCATAAAAGTCCCTGGGAGAGAGTAGGGATTATCAAATCAATCATAACGGATGCTGCCTCCTTTATCGCTCACAAATCAGAACGAAGCTGCAGTGATCTTACCAGCTGCAGCTCCGTCATGGATCTTTGTTTGACCCATCTTTTCTTATTCGACAACATCGGCGCCGTTACGGATAGATTCCGGAATGGTGATGCCCAGAAGTTTGGCCGCGGCATCATTGACCGTTGCCTTGACATCCTTTTGGGTTTCAATGGGCATATCCTGGGGTTTTGCTTCCCCGCGAAGCACCTTCACAGCCATCAAACCCGTCTGCCAGCCCAGTTTGTAGTAGTCGATCCCGATGGTCGCAAGGGCACCTTTCCGGACTTCACCCGGTTCACCGGCAATCACAGGAATCTTGGCGGCATTGGTTACCTTCGTGAGGACCGGTACAGCCGAAGCCATGACATTATCCGTTGGGATATAGATGACGTCGACCCCTTGGGCCACAAGGCCTTGGGCAGCCTGCTGGATATCATTGACATTGCTTACCGTCGCTTCCTTGACGGTAAGTCCCTTTTCCCCGGCGATTTTCTTCATGATGGAGACTTGAAGCTGGGAATTGACTTCGCTCGAGCAGTACATGACACCGACCGTCCTGGCCTTGGGCAGGAGGGTCTTTAAAAGGTCAACCTGCTTATCAATGGGGTTCATGTCCGTCGTGCCCGAAACGTTGGTCCCCGGCTTTGCATTATCCTTGACGAGCTTGGCTTCTTTATAATCCGTGATGGCCGTTCCCAAAATAGGAATGGTCTTCGTTGCATTGGCCGCGGTCTGGGCAGCCGGCGTTGCAATGGCACAGATCAGGTCCACTTTGTTGTTGACAAAACGCTGGGTAATGGTCTGCAGATTGGATTGGTCAGCCTGGGCATTTTGCTGGTCCACTTCAAGATTCTGCCCTTCTTTATAGCCATTGGCCGCAAGGGCATCAATAAAGCCCTTATTAGCGGCATCAAGGGCATCGTGGGTCACGAGCTGGACAACGCCAATCTTGGCACTGTCTTTTTTTGCTGGCGCGGCGCCCTTACCGCCCACACATCCTGCTGTAAGCCCTAGGGCGGCAACGGCAAGGAGAATCAAGCCCTTTTTCACATTGATCAAATTTTTCATGCTTCCCATCCTTCTTTCCTTCTTTTCTACTGTGGTCAGTCAAGTTCCATGATGAACTGCTGTATTTTGTAATCATACCATATTCCGTCTTAGGGTACAACAGAATGATTCCTTTTAGAGAAGAATGTAAGAAAAAATGCTCCATTTTGTTAACTTTTATATAGTGCAGAAGAAATTGATTTCCCAGCACGGCACATAGGGATGGCGGCGGAGATAAACGCGATACTCCGGTACCAGCTGCCAAATGGATAGGGGCAGGCGCCACAGGTCATCATCATGATGATAGCCGGCAATGAGCATCTTGGGGTACCACGTACGGATGCTCTTTGTGCCCCCCAAAAGGGCTTCTTTTTCCGCGCCTTCCACATCCATCTTAAGATAGGTGACGCGCTCCTGCCCCACGATTTCGTCAAGGCTCACCCCTTCCGTGACGGTTTTTCCCGTCTGCGTAAGATAGGACATCCTCCCCCCCTTGGCAGCAAGGGGTAAAGAAGAAGGCCCGCTCCAAATAGCCTTCTGATGGAGGGCACATTTGCGGATCTGCTGGGTTTCCACAAAGGCCCGCAGCTTCTTGAAGTTCTTCGGGTCCGGCTCTACGGCGTCCATATGCTCATAGTGACCATCCGTAAGGGCAAGGAACTCCCGCAGCGTGTCGCCGTTATAGGCTCCAAGGTCCACATAGCGTTCCCGGTCGGACCAGGAAAAAAGGGTCAAAAGATCATCCCAACGCTGCGAGACCCCTTCCAGATAGGTCAGCTTCCCGCTGAGTTTGTAGTCTAGGATGTCGCAAAATACGCGGCGGCTCTTGCTGTCAGCAAGGCACTCATAGACCGTTTCAAGTTCCGTTTCATGGGCAAGGAGCCAAGCTGGGGATACCACAGAGTCATCGTCAAATAAGGGCAGATGGGGTGCATAGGTCTCGTGCTGACGGCTGATGGCAAAAAAACGGGCAAGGATCTCCGGCCGTTCGCTGGCAAAGGCAATGAGCACAATGGCGTCTGGATAGGCCGCGTGGACCTGGGCGTAGGTTAAGACGGAAAATCCCCGAAAAACCTGGCCCCTGACAAATTCATCGCTTGCAAAGACGGCCTTGACGGGAATACCTAACCGGGCCAAGCGATCAAAAATGGCATCTGCCCCATTTCCCATGCCGTAAAGGACAATGGGACGCGTTTGCTTTTTTAGGTACTGCCAAAGGGTTTCATGTTCTCGTAAAGGCACCATGGTAAGTCCTCCTTAGGCTGCTTTTTTAAGGGCTAGATGAGGCCCGGCCGTTTTTTGCCCCTTTTGCCGATAAGCCGCGGCAGCAGCCCATTTCTGGAGCTGTTCCGTCATGCGCATCGCTCCTTCATCGAGGCTTTCTCCCAGTGCACAGTCACTGTCATAAAAACGCAGGATGCGGATATCCTCATAATAGATATCACTTGAGCGGTCGCCGTCGATGGAAATGAAATGAGTTCCGTCCACAGGGCCCCTTTTTTCGGCAAGGTACAAGGCTCCTGCCATGAGGCGGGCCCGGTAAAGGGGCTTATCATAGCCATGGGCCTTGGTGAAGGTAAAGGAAAATGCCCCGTCCGATACGACAGCACTGCCATCTGCATTTTCCGTTACTTTTTCCGGCAGATGAAGGGCGTCCACTTCCTTGAGGGCCGCTTTGAGACGCGCTTCCGGTTCTGGATGGGACGAATAAAGACCATACTCTGGATTGCCCAAGTCCTTGGCAAGGTCCTCGAGTTTGGCCATCGTGACGGCAGCGCCATAAGGATTGAAACCAGCTTCTTTCACAAGACGGAAGCCTTCCTGATCGGCTTCCCGCTCATCTCCCCGACTGTAGCTTGCCATGAGAGCCGAACTGACCGTGGAAGCAAGGGCCATTCCCGCTCCAGGATCCCCGCTGGCCGCGCCGGCAAGGATGGTAAGAAGGGACAGGGCCATCTGCTTTTCGATCTGATGGACCGTGTGACGCTTTTCAATGTGCCCAATTTCATGGCCTAGGACAGCGGCAAGCTCATCATCACTGGTCATGGTGTCCACAAGGCCCTTATAGACATAGATGAAGCCGCCGGGGCAAGCAAGGGCATTGACGTCCTGGGTATTGAGGACCTTAAAGGTATAGGGAATCTGACGCGTCGAATGAGCGGCAAGGGCCTGTCCAATGCGGTCGATGCGGCTTGCCACTTCATCATCCTGATAGAGTCCGTATTGGGCTTCCAGGGCTTTTCCCGCCCTTTCTCCCATTTCAATTTCCTGTTTTTCACTGATCATGGCCGCTTGGGCCGTCGGGACAAAAGAAAGTCCGAAAATAAGGCAAAAAAGAAGCAGGATTTTTTTCATCATCAAGGTGTCCTTTCCTAGGTTCTTCCCCTATTATACACGACGAACGGGCAAGCGTCATGATTTGTCCCTTTTTCTTCACAAAGCGGGGCAAGCCCCTTTTTTTGCATTCCAAAGTAAGCTATACTAAGGAAAGCAATTCTATTCCATGAAAAAGAGGTCATGACCATGAAATCCTTTCGTCTTACCTTATCCGCGTTTTTTGTGGCCTTAGGGACCCTGACGGCAGGTCTATTCTACATCCCGGTCGGCATCAGCAAATGCTTTCCCATGCAGAGTCTCATCAACTGCCTGGCCGGTGTCCTGATCGGGCCCAACGGAGCCGCTATTGCAGCCTTTCTCATTGCCCTTTTGCGCAATCTGTTGGGGACCGGATCCCTTCTGGCTTTTCCGGGAAGCATTGTCGGGGCATACCTTGCTGGCTGGTTCTTTATCCGCACAAAAAAAGAGAGTGCTTCCCTTCTAGGTGAAATCGTCGGCACAGGTCTTATTGCCGCGCTCATCGCCTCGTTCATGAGTACCTACCTCTTGGGAAAGACCGTGCCCTTTTACTTTTTTATCATTCCCTTTGGCATGAGCGCCTTAGGCGGCGCCCTGCTTGCAGGACTCATCATGAAGTCGCCCCTGATGGCAGTCGTGAAAAAAAGATTGGAAAAGTGAGCGGGTCTGTGGCGCAAAGACTCCGCCGTCCTGAGCTTTCCTTTAGCGCTGAAATCATAGAACCATAAAAGACAAAGAGAGGGCTTCGAAGAGATGATCGGCTCATTTTTTCACAGCCCTTTTCTTTTTTCATGTACAGAAAGGATGGGTATCATGCGTTTTCTCCACACATCGGACTGGCATCTGGGCCGCATCTTTCATGGCCTTCATCTTCTTGAGGATCAGGTGGCGGTCCTTGGCGAGCTTATGACCATCATCAGGGAAGAAAAGATTGATGCCCTCTTCATTGCAGGCGACATCTACGACCGCTCCGTTCCACCTACGGAAGCCGTGCGCGCCCTTGATGAAATCCTCGGCCAGCTCATCCTGGGAGAAAAGATTCCGACCGTCATCATTGCAGGAAATCACGACAACCCTGACCGGCTCAATTTTGGCAGGGCCCTTTTTGCGTCGGAAAACCTCTTTATTACGGGGCCTGCAAGTGCCGAAACAAAACCGGTCATTCTTTCCGACAAAACTGGTCCCATCTACGCAGCCCCGCTTCCCTACTGCGAACCCCTTACGGCAACGGAACTTTCGGGAGATAAAAAGGCCACCCACGAAGCCGCCCTTTCCTGGCAGATTGCAGGAATCCTTTCGAAAATCCCGCAGAAGGCACGCAAGATTGCCTTGTCCCATGCCTTTGTCACAGGGGCGCAGGTCACCCCTGATTCTGAGCGACCCCTTGCCGCCGGCGGCTCCAGTTCGGTTGCCCTTTCCTTATATGACAGCTTCCACTATACGGCCCTGGGTCATCTCCACGCCCAGCAGCGCCTGTCGGACCGGGCCTTTTACTGCGGCTCCCTCATGAAATATTCCTTTTCTGAGGTAAGCCAGAAAAAAGGGGTCATCATCGTCGACATGGACGCAGCGGGAAACGTCACGACAACCCCCCTTGTACTCACGCCGCCCCATGAACTGTCCATTCTCAAGGGGCGCTTTGAGGACCTTTTGACCCATCCCCGTCTGGAGGAAAGGGGAAATTACCTGAAGATCGTACTCACGGACAGGACACCCGTCCTTGACCCCAAAAGCCGCCTTGAAACAGTCTATCCCCATATCCTGCAGCTAGGGTATGAAGGCCTTTCCGAAAAAAAGAAGGACGATCCTGCCGAGGCGCGCAAGGGCCTTACGGAAGAAGAACTGTTTGAGCACTTTTTTGAAGCCATCCAGAAGCGGTCCATGGATGACAGGGAGCAGCGCCTGCTTGCAGCAGTCCTTGACGAAACACGGCGCGAAGGGAGGCATGCCTGATGAAACCAAGACAACTCGTAATGCAGGCCTTTGGCCCCTATGCGGACAAGGAAACCATTGATTTTTCAGTCCTTAGGGATCAACAGCTCTTTCTCATCACCGGTCCGACGGGGAGCGGCAAGACGACCATCCTTGATGCCATGACCTTTGCCCTCTATGGAACCGCCAGCGGCGACCTGCGGGAAAACCGCTCCTTACGCAGCGACTATGCGTCCCCCAAAGTGAGAACCGAAGTGCAGCTCGTCTTTACGAACCAGGACCGCACCTATGAGGTGACAAGGTCGCCGGAGCAGGAACTGGTAAAGCAGCGCGGCGAAGGAACGCGGAGCGTCCCTGCCGGAGCCAGTCTCGTTGAAATCGATGAAAAGGGAGAGCGCACGCTCCTTGCGTCAAGCTACGGTGCCGTCACAAAGGAAGTGGAGGCGATCTTAGGCTTCAAGGCGGCCCAGTTCCGCCAGCTCATGGTTCTTCCCCAAGGTGAATTCCGCCGTTTCCTCATGGCCGATTCCAAAGAACGCCGCATCATCCTAGAGACCCTCTTCAAGACCCAGGCCTACCGGAAACTGGAAGAAGCCCTCGATGCCCGGGCAAAGGCCCTCAAAAAAGACTACGATGAAGCAGCCGCCAAAAAGGCCCACCTGCTGGAACAGGCCCAGACCGCGTCCTTGGAAGAACTGGTCCAGGTGCTCAGCCAAAATAAGCATCTATTGAAGGAAAAGGAAAAAGAAGCCGCCGAAATGAGTGCCGTCCTAAAAAAAGCGACGGCGGCCCTTGAAGGAGCGAAAAAGCAGCAGGACCTCTTTGCGTCCTACGAAACGGTCTGTGCTCGCCGAAAGACCCTTGAGGAAAAAGAAGGGACCATCGAAAGTCTGAAAAAGAAACTGAAGCTGCTTGATGAGGCGCAAAAACTCCACGCCCCTTATGACAGGGCCTGGCAAAGCCTCAATCGGGCGCGTCAGGCGGAAGCCCTCGAAAAAGAAGCGGAAAAGGACTATGCGCGCGCCTTGGAAGAGGTCACGGCCCGCTCTCAAAAAGCAACCAGCACCAATACGGCCCTGCTTCAAGAAGAAGTGGCCCGGGCGCGGGAAGAACTGGCCCGCATGACGGCAGTTTCAGGCGAAATGGTCCGCCTTGCCGGAAGTCTTGAAAAGGGAAAACCCTGCCCCGTCTGCGGCTCCCTCACCCATCCCCATCCTGCTACCCAGACCCAGGAAGAAAAGGCTCGTCTGCAAAAAGAGCAGCACGATCTGGAAGAAAAAATTACGGCCCTAAAAAAAGAACAGGATGCCCTTGAAAAGGCGCAAGGTGCGCTGAAAAAAGCAGCAGGCAGCCTGGAAACGGCAAAGCGGTCTGCAAAGGAAGCCGCTCACGCCCTCAACCATGACAAAGAGGCCTTCAAAAAGGCCCTTGAAGCCTCTCCTTTCCCTGACCAGCCCGCCTTCCTTGCCGCCCATCATGACCTTTCCCAAAAAGAGGCTCTCCAAGAAGAAGTGAATCGTTTCGAAGCGCAAAAAGCCAGCACGGAGGGAGAACTGAAGATTCTCCAGAAAGAAATCGCCGGCAAGGAAAAACCCCTGCTGGCGCCGTTTGAAGAAAAGGAAAAAGCAGCCCGAAGCTGCTATGAAGCCGTTGCTGCACAGCAAGGTGCACTTAGCGAGCGCATTGCCCGTGAGGAAAAGGAACTGGACACCCTGAAAAGCCTTGAAGAAAAAATCGCAAAGCTTCAGGACGACTATGGTCCCGTCGGTCTTCTTGCGGCCACGGCGAAGGGACAGAACAGTGAAAACCTGTCCTTTTCGGCCTACGTCCTCCAGGCCATCCTCGACGATGTCCTCAAGGCGGCCAATCTGCGTCTTTCGGCCATCAGTGAAGGCCGTTATACCCTCTACCGCCGGGAAGGCATCCATGATGCCCGCAAGGAACAGGGCCTTGACCTTGAGATTCTTGACGCGTATACAGGACAGGCACGGTCCGTCCATACCCTTTCCGGCGGCGAAAGTTTCTTTACCTCCCTGTCCCTTGCCCTTGGCCTTTCAGATGTCCTTGAGTCCTACGCCGGCGGGCTTCACCTAGATACCATCCTTGTCGACGAAGGCTTTGGTTCCCTTGATCCGGAAACCCTCGACAAAGCCATGAACACGTTGATGGACCTCCAAAAAGGGGGCCGCCTTGTCGGCATCATTTCCCACGTGGCAGAGCTCAAGGAACGGATTCCCGCCCAGCTCATCGTCAGAGGCGGGGTCATGGGGTCCCATGCTTCGTTTCGAGTCTAGCCCGTTTTAGGGGGAGAGGAAGGATTTCCTCTCCCCCGACCTTTTTTTCTTGACAAAAGGACATTGATTCGATATTATTTATTTGCATGTGCAAGCAATTTTAAATAACATTCACTCGTGAAGGAGGATTTTCCTATGACCACTGAATTAAGCAAGCGGCCCGTCCCTGACCGGGCCGAACGCAATGCCTTTTTTCCCTCCCCATATTCCCTGAGCGTCTATACAAGCAAGGTCACCGATTTCAAAGGCTTCGGCGACGTCACGCCCTATGAAGGCCCTGCCAAAAAGATCCTTGTTGTCGCAAGCGATGAACGTTACGTCCTTACGAAAAAAGACAATTTCTTTTCCACAGGGAACCATCCCGTTGAGACCCTGCTTCCTCTGATGCATCTTGCCCATGCGGGTTTTGAAATCGAGGTAGCTACGCTTTCCGGAAATCCCGTCAAATTGGAGCAATGGGCCATGCCGACAGAAGACAAGGCTGTCATGGCCTACTATGACAGCATCCTGCCAAAGTTCAAGGAACCTAAACGCCTGTCTGACATCATTGGCGAAGTAACAAAGCCTGGGAGCTGCTATGTTGGAGCCTTCTTTCCAGGCGGCCACGCAGCCCTTGTAGGCCTTCCCTTCAGCCTCGATGTCAAGCGCGTCCTCGTGTGGGCCATGAAGGAAAACAAGGTCCTTATCTCCCTTTGTCATGGACCGGCGGCCTTCCTGGCTGCAGCCATTGATGAAAAACCGGAAGATTTTCTTTTCAAAGGTTTTGATATGGAAGTCTTCCCCGATACCCTTGACGAAGGGGCCAACCAGGACATTGGCTACATGCCGGGGCGCCTCCGCTGGCTTCTTGCCGCAAGCCTCGAAAAGCTTGGGGTCCATCTCCTCAATTCTGACATTACAGGGGCCGTCCATGTGGACCGCAACGTGATTACCGGCGACAGTCCCCTTGCCGCCAATAAGCTCGGTCTTGTGGCAGCAAAAGAGCTGGTCATCCGCATGAAGGCGTAGGCCTATGGCGAGCTTAACAGATTGGCTATATTTCCGCTGCCGCCATGAGAAAATCAAGAAGGCCCTCGAAAAAGCCCTTTTTGAGTGCGAGCACAGTGTAAGTCTCAACGAATTCTACACCCTCTACTTTTTAAGCCAGAGTGAGGATAAGGCCCTTTCCATCCAGGACCTTGCCCAGAAAGTCGGCCTCAGTCCCAGCGCCACAAGCCGTATGCTCCAGCAGTTCGAGCACTCCTGCGGCGTCATTATGCGCACAACCTGCAAGACGGATAGGCGCTCCACCTTTATCCATCTGACGCCCCTTGGGACGGAGCGCCTTGCCATTTTCCTAAAGGCCATCAATCCCGTTCTTGAGCGCTACGATGCGGACCTTACGGACCTTCGAAAATAACCATCGTTAAACGGCCCTGCTGGGAGATGATTCCCAACAGGGTCGTTTTATGGTACTATGTGGGATTTGCGTTAGGGGACTTGCTTTACTGGTGTTACGTGACCTGGTGTTACAGGGAGGGTAAAGAAGAAGCTTGTCCCTTCCCCCACCTTGCTTTCAGCCCAAAGCTTTCCGCCATGGCTTTGGACCAGCTGACGGGCCAGGGCAAGGCCGATGCCGCTGCCGCCGCTTTGGCGGTTCCGCGAGGTTTCTCCGCGGTAGAAATATTGAAAAAGGTGGGACAGCCTATCGGGCGGAACGCCGTCCCCCGTATCCCGGATTTCCGTAAGCAGATAGGCAGTTTTCCCCTCCATCTCAGTGGCTGCGGAAATTGTTAGGGAGCGCCCTTGCGGGACGTAGCGCACAGCGTTATTCAAGAGATTATAGATGACCTGGTTCATACGGTCCCGGTCAAACAAAAGGTCCGGAAGGGATTCTTCGAGAGAAAGGGTCACGGACAGCTTTTTTTCCTCAAAAAGGGGTGCCATCATCGCGACTGCTTTTTTGAGGAGCACCGCCAGGTTTCCTTTTTCCTTATGGAGCTCCAGCTGCCCCACTTCGGCAAGGGAAAGATCCCGCAGGTTCTGGATCAGGCGTCCCATGCGCAGGGCTTCGTCCTCCATGGAAAGAAGGCGCTTCTTGTCAAAGGAAAGTACATCGTCAATCATGCCTTCAAGATTGCTGCTGATGATGGCAAGCGGCGTCCGCAGTTCATGCGCCATATTCGCAAAAAGTTGGCGTCTTCCTTTTTCCGCTTCATCCAGGGTGCTGGCCATCTCATTGAAGGTCTCTGTAAGCAGCCCGACTTCGTCATCAAAATGAACGGGAACGTGCTGGTCATAGCGGCCCCTCTTGATGGCCCGAGCCGCCTGCGTAAGGTCCTTGAGAGGGCGCAGGGTTTCCCGCACCATGAGAAAACAAATCAAGGCACTTAATAAGGCCATGCCAAGGCCCAGCCAAAAAAGGCTGTTATGGACGGAGGACAGATAGACGGTTTCAGCCGGTCCGTGCATCATGCCGTGCATGCCGCGCATCCCCCGCCCCTGCCCCATCATATGGGATGAATTATAAAGGTATTGGGAAAAATGAGCATCCATCTGGAACTTCGTAAGAAGCGTCATGGCGCCAATGGTCATAAGGAGCAGGACAAGAACCATGACGGTCAAACGAAACGCAAGGCTATTTTTATGCTTCATGACGCGCCCCCTGGAATTTATAGCCAACTCCGTAGACGGTTACAATATAGATTGGTTGGGACGGATCCGGTTCAAGCTTCTTTCTGAGGTTCCGGACGTGGGTATCGATGGTCCGTTCCGCGCCTTCGTAATAGACGCCGCCCATGGCCTTTTCCAAGAGCTGCATGCGGCTAAAGACCCTATCCGGTGCAGAGGCCAGGATGTCAAGCAGGCTGAATTCGGTCGGCGTAAGAGAAATCCACGCCTTTTTCCGACGTACTTCAAAGCGTTCCTTATCAATGAACAGGTCCCGGATTTCGTAGGAAGCAGCCTGGTTCAGGACTTGTCCGCGGCGGCGCCGGAGGAAGCTTTTTACGCGGGCAATCAACTCCCGCACATGAAAAGGCTTCACCACGTAATCATCAGCTCCCAAATGGAGGCCGACGAGCCGGTCGGCTTCATCGTCCTTGGCAGAAAGGAAAAGGATGGGAATATCCGTAAACTGCCGTGCCCTACGGCAGACTTCAAAGCCATCGATGCCAGGCATCATGATGTCAAGGACCATGATATCAGGATGATCTTCCTTGAGGCGCTTGAGGGCTTCCGCCCCATCACGGGCCAGATAGACCGTAAATTGTTCGTCCTTGAAATAGGATAGAAGAACGCTGAGAAGTTTTTCATCATCGTCAGCAATGAGTATGGAACTTGCAGGCATCGTGCCACCTCCTTCAGTGCCTGTAATGATAGCATAGGACGGGGAAAAAGAAAATGGCCCTTTCCTCACAAGCCTGGAGGAAAGGGTCCATTCCCAAAGGAATCAGTTGTTGTTTTGGTTCTGGTACTGCCAACCCGGGCAGCCGCCATAGTTTCCATTGCCGCCGCGATAACCGCCCCAACAATAGGGAGCGCGTTCATTCTGCGCCGTGTTGGTTGCTGGCGCTGGACTTTCTGCAGCAAGGACACTATAGGTCGGAATGGCAAAGAGGGCCAGAAGAGCCAGGATTATGATTTTTTTCATCGCTTCCATCTCCTTTCTGCTTCTCCTATATTGTAGCAGATGTCCCTGCTAAAGGGGTGGAGAAAATGTGAAGATAATATCAAGATGGCCTAACTGGAAACAAGGGACCATGAAAAAACGATATCCTCGTTTTTCCATGGTCCCTTGACCTTAATGATTTTTGGCAATGATCTTAAAGAGCGTCCCCACAACGATGATGGACAGCGAAAGAAGAAGGACGGTCCCCCACTCGCCTAAGGTAAGCGGAACGACCCGCAGCACACGGCCGCCCACATAGGTCATGATGACCTGGATGAGGATGATCATGACGTTGATTTCGATAAAGCCCCGGTTCTTTGTGATATGATCGAAAAGATTGACGGAATCAACCCGCACATTGAACGCATTCATGACGGCAAGGAACACATAGGTGCAGAAAAATCCCGTATAAAGAGGCAGGGCTTCAGTCTGGGGCCGGAAAAGATCCGTCAAGGGGCCCCACAAAAAGAGCAGCAGACTGAGGAGGGTCGTATAGGCCCCGCCCAGGATGATCTTGGTCAGCATGGTCGAGCTGACAATGGGCGCGCTCCGCTCCTTGGGCGCTTCCTCAAGATACCGATCAAGAGCTGGCTCGCCGCCAAAAGCAAGGGCCGCCAAGGTATCCATGATGAGGTTGATCCAAAGGATCTGGATGATGGTCAGCGGCTTTTCGATTCCTAGGAAGGGCGCCAGCAGGTTGATGGCAACAGCCGAGAAGTTGATGCTCAGCTGGAAGACAATGAAGCGGCAGATGGAGTTGTAGATGGTCCGTCCATAAAGGATGGCCTGCTTAATGGATAAGAAGTTATCGTCAAGGATTACGATGTCGCCGGCTTCTTTGGCAACTTCCGTGCCGCTGCCCATGGCAAAGCCTACATCGGCTTTTTTAAGGGCCGGTGAATCGTTGACGCCGTCGCCGGTCATACCCACGACAAGGCCCATTTCCTGTCCAATACGGACAAGGCGGGATTTATCCATCGGAAGGGCGCGAGCCACGACACGCAGATGGCGAAGGGATTCCCGTACCTGTTGGTCAGAAAGACGGGAAAGTTCGTCACTGGTCCAGACAATGTCGGTGGCTTCCTTGAGGATGCCGGCATCGCGGGCAATGGCCATGGCCGTTTCCCGGCGGTCACCGGTGATCATGACAACCTGGACGCCGGCACGCTGGACTTCCTTGATGGCCTTCACGGCTTCTGGACGGACATCGTCACGGATACCGACGATGCCGACAAGGATCAGTCCGTTTTGAGGGACCTTTTCACCGGCAATCACTCCTTCACGGATGAAAAGGCCCAACATGCGGATGGAATCCTTGGCATAGCCAACCATGGTTTCATCTAGGGATTTTTTCATGTCCCCAGTAAGGACGGCTTTCTTTCCTTCCGCGTCAAGATACTGGTCAGCAGCAGGAAGAAGTTTTTCCGGAGCCCCTTTGACAAGGCACAGATCATAGGCACCCGTCACATGGGCCCAGGAATATTTATTGGTGCTGTTAAAAGGCACAAAATGGGTCCGTGTCACGCCAAGATCCGTCTTATAGCCTTCCATATAGGCGCTCAGGGCTGTTTCCGTCATGTTGCCGCCAATGATCTTGCCCTCATCGTTGACAGCAGCTGACGTATTGATGACACAGTTGGCATAAGTGGCCTTGCGGAGCGTTTCCGGAAGGGATTTGAATTCCGTGTAGACCGTACCATCGCCGGCAAGAAACGTGACAACGGTCAATTTTCCTTTGGTAATGGTTCCTGTCTTATCGGTAAAAAGCAGGTTCAGACTGCCCGCCGTTTCGATTCCGACAAGTTTGCGGACAAGGACGTTGTCCCGGAGCATCTTGCGCATGTTGAGACTCGAAACAAGGGCAACCATAAGGGGAAGCCCTTCTGGAACGGCCATGACGATGATGATGACGCCGAGGATGACGGCCTGGACCAGGTCTTGGACAAGGGCACCGCCGCTGCTTAAGTATGCGCCAAGGCTCGGAGCCTGCAGCATCTTATGGATCATGACAGCAAGAGCAATGAAGACACCGCCCAGATACCCGATGCGGCTGATGACGGCAGCCAGGATGCGCAGTTTGTGCTTGAGCGGGCTTTCCCGTTCGTTATCCTTGAGTTCCTGCGTCAGTTTTCCATAAACAGACAGGTCCCCAATGCAGTCAGCCCGCATGATGCCTTCGCCTTCAAGGACGACAGAACCGCGGTAGATGGCATAAGTCTGGAGAAAATCGACTTTCTCCGGATCAAGGGCAAGGGCAGGATCCCCCGGCTTTTTGGGTGCTTCTTCACTTTCCCCGTTCAGGACGGACTGATCCACCTTGAGAGCGCCGGCAAGCATGACCCCATCAGCAGGGACCTTATCCCCAGCTTGGAGAATGATGGCATCTCCCTTTACGATATCGGCAATGCTCACTTCCTGGGGCTCCCCATCCCGATAGACTTTGCAGAAAATCCGGGAGGCTTCTTCCTGGAGTTTCTGGAAGGCGTTTTCGTTGGCATATTCCGAATAGGTGCTGACAAGGGTCGCCAGAAGGATGGCGAGAAAGATCCCCACCGTTTCCAGCCAGTCTCCATGTCCCGTATAGACAAAGATGATATTAATGACAAGGGCGGCCGTGAGGATCCGGATCATGGGATCTTTGAGGTTAGCGGCAAACTTTTGCCAGAATGTCTCCTTAGGAGGACGGGACAGCTCATTGCGGCCATATTGGGCACGCGAGGCTTCTGCTTCCTGAGTGGTCAGACCATACTTTTGCGACAAGGCAGCATCGCTCCTTTCTCTATATTATTTGATTATATCATGTTTCAAGGCATAACGGGGATATTCAAAAAAAAGTTTACAAATTCTATACAAAAACAAAAAGACCGATGGAAGAAACGTTCCATCGGCCTTAGCAAAGGATGCCTACCGGATGAGGTAAGGCAGGGAAATCTTGGCAAGTCCCAAGAAGATGAAGAACCCGCACACATCCGTAAAGGTCGTAATGAAAATGCTCGAGGCAACAGCAGGATCGGCATGACAGGCCTTGAGAACCACGGGAATGACAAAACCGACAAAAGCCGCAATCATCATGTTGGCCACCATAGCCACAAGGATGATGATCCCCAAATAGGGATTGCCATACATATAGGAAACGACAAGTGCCGCGAGGACGCCGCAGACCATGCCATTCATAAAACCTACGAAAATGCTTTTCAGGATGCGTTTTTCATTGCCATGGAGCTTGATGTCCCCAATGGCGATGCCGCGGATGACCACAGCCAGTGTCTGGGTGGCCGCGTTCCCGCCCATACCGGCCACAATGGGCATGGAAGCAGCCAGGGCCACGACTTGGGAAATGGTATCCTCAAACATGGAAACCGTAGCGGACGCCAAAAAGGCCGTCACAAGATTGACAAGGAGCCAGGGCAGCCGCATATGGACCGATTCCAGGGCGGAACTGTCTACATCTTCTTCTTTGTTGACACCGCCCAATTTGAGCATGTCTTCCGTGTTTTCTTCTTCAATGACGTCAATGATATCATCGACGGTGATGATGCCGATAATGCCCATCCGTTTATTGACAACAGGAATGGCGTGCAGGTCGTACTTGGAAACAAGGCGGGCAACGTCTTCCTGGTCTGTTTCCGGTTCAACGGAAATCACATTGTCTTCCATGATGTCCTGCAGGGTATCATAGTTTTGGGCGACAAGAAGCTCCCGCAGGGAAACCGTCCCAACAAGCTGCTTCTTTTCGTTAGTAATATAAAGGATATTGATTTCTTCTGTTTTGGGGGCGATTTCCTTGACTTTTTCCAGGGCTTGGCTCACCGTCAGGGTATTGCGCATGGAAATGAATTCCGTCGTCATGATCCCGCCGGCACTCGTTTCCGAATAACCGAGGAGGTTCCTGATGACCGTCTGGTCACCGCTTTTCATGAGCTTAAGCAATTCCTTACGGCGGTTGACAGGCATATTGCCCAGGATATCGACGATATCGTCCTTTGACATGAACTGGAAGACAGCAAGGATGCGGTCCAGATCAAGGAGCTTCATGATCCGTACCTGCAGGTCCTCTTCAGCCTGTTCCACGATCTCAGCCAGCTGCTCGGCCGTGACCAGACTGTTCAGAAAGAGGATATCGCTGTCAGAGACCTCTTCAAGGGCAATGGCAACGTCTATAGGGTGGGCTTCCTCCAATAAGGTTGTTACCGCGTCACGATCCTTACGGTCAAGGGCTGCCGTGAGGTCGTTTTCCACTTGCTCTTCCAAAAGTTCCTGATTGGCTTCATTTTGAGCCGCGACTTCTGAACCCATTTCTTTATCCTTCTCCATCCCTGAAGTGCCTCCCTTTCCTCGATATTCTGCTGGGAAAATGCCTTTCCCTCTGCCGTCCAGTACAGCTTTTATTTAGTGGCTCTCAGCGTTTTCCAAGAACCACGGTATCTGACACGAGCCACCCCACGGCTCCGTCAAAGCGGATGACAAGATTATAGGTCTTGCCCTCTGTTTCATTGCGACTCTGATTGATGGGCACAAAAAGCGTGCCTTTGGGATAGTACCCCATCACAAGCGCGTCCTTATTCGGTTCGGCAAGGAGCACGGTATTATCCTGGGTCGTCATCATGACAATGCGGGACTGATGGTAGCGCTGCTCCGTCGTCAGTGCCGCCGCTTCAAGCCGGGGAAGAAACGTGCTTCCGATAACGGTAAAAAGTGCCGTAAGCGCCATGATCATACGTTGTTTCATCGCGGTTTTCCTTCTTTCCTAGACAACCTGAAATAGGTAAAATTTAAGATAGTCCGTTTCGGGCACATTATACAAAATGGGATGATCCGGTGCCTGCTGACGGGCCTCGATCTGACGCAGGCTCACATGGGCGTCGCGGGCCGCTTCATGGAGCATCTTCACAAAAAGGGCATCATCCATGAAATGGGAACACGAGCAAGTTGCCAGATACCCACCTCGAGGCAGCAGTTTCATGGCCTTGAGGTTGATTTCCTTGTAGCCACGGAAGGCGCTGTGCACGGTGGAACTTGACTTTGTAAAGGCGGGCGGATCAAGGATGATGAAATCATACGGGGCATGGCCCTGCTCCTTGAGTTCGGTCAAAAGCTCAAAGACATTGGCTTCCTGGGTCTTTACGACATCAGTCAATTGATTGCGGAGGATATTTTGCTGGGCCGTCTTGAGGGCCTCAGCGGAAATATCAACAGCCGTTACGGAAGCGGCGCCGCCGCTGGCTGCATTCAAGGCAAAAGCCCCGGTATGGGTAAAGCAGTCAAGGACATGCTTGCCTTTGGCAATCCGCGCTACGGCCTGCCGGTTATATTTTTGGTCAAGGAAAAAACCTGTTTTCTGTCCATTGACCACGTCAACCGTATAGGAAAGGCCATTTTCAAAAATGACGGGCATCAGGTCATTTTCCGTCAGTTCATTTTCCGGGATTTGGGCAATTCCCTTATTTTCGCTCATGCCTTCCAGTTCACGGATCTTGACATCATTGCGTTCATAAACGCCTTTGACGCGCTCGCCCATTTCCCGCAGGACGCGCAGGATAAGGGAAAAAATCAGGTTTTTGTGGCGTTCCATCCCAAGGGACAGGACCTGGGCAACGAGAACGTCGTCAAAGCGGTCCACCGTCAGTCCAGGAAAGCCATCGGCTTCGCCAAAAATCAGGCGGCAGCAGGTAAAATCCGCACCGGGCATGACGGTCTTACGGTACTCCACCGCATAGCGGACGCGGCGCTCAAAAAAGGCCTCGTCAAAGCGGTCATTGGCATTATAGGAAAGGATGCGAACCCTGATCTTGGAATGGTCGTTGTAAAAACCGGTGCCGATGTATTTGCCCTTTTCGCTGACAACATCGACAAGGCTGCCATTTTCCGGTTTCTCCGATTCCTTGAGGACTTCTCCCTCAAAGACCCAAGGATGACCCAGACGGGCCCGATTTTCGCCTTTTTTGGTGATTGTGATCTGAATGAAATTGCGCATGGCTTTTTATCCTTCGTTTTTCTTGAATTACTTCCCTATTGTAACATATGAATCGGAGGGATTAAATAAAAATCTCGTAAAAACATGGCCCATAAAAAAGAAATCGCTTCTTTCTGCCCGCTTTAAAAAGTTCCCAGACCCTGGGGGAAAAAGAAAGCGCCCGTTCATTTGCAGTCACGCGTGTTTATCAGATATAATAGGAAGGAAATTCTGCATCGATCACGTTAAAGGCAGGCGATTCCCGCAATGGCTCAGGCAAAAACAATGACAAAAGATATGACCCAGGGAAGCATTCCCAAGCTGCTCCTTGAATTTGCCCTCCCCTTGATGGTTGGCAACATCTTCCAAATGCTCTACAATACGGTCGACTCCATCGTCGTAGGCAACTTTGTCGGAACAAACGCCCTGGCAGCTGTCAGTTCCACAACGATGGTCACCAATATGTCGGTCTTCTTTTTTAATGGATTTTCCATCGGAGCTACCGTCATCATCGGAAAATATTTTGGTGCCGGCGACCATAAAAAGCTCCACCGTGCCGTAGAAACGACCATGGCCGCAACCTTTTTGCTCTGCCTGCTGTTTACGGTCTTCTTTCTTTCCGCCAACGATTTCATGCTGGCCTTTATGAAAACCCCACCCGATGTTTTTGGGGAAGCCTCCCTGTATCTCAGGATCTACTTTGCCGGCGTGACAGGACTGCTCCTTTATAACATGGGAAGCGGCATCCTCCGCGCCGTAGGAGACACCAAACGGCCCCTATATTTTCTGGTCCTCACGAGCGTCCTCAACATCATCTTGGACCTGGTTTTCGTGCTCCAGTTCCATATGGGCATTGCCGGCGTTGCCTACGCGACCATCCTTGCCCAATTCATTTCAGCAGGGGCGACCATGGCGGTCCTTATCCGTACGGATGACATCTACTGTTTCCGCTTTGGGGATCTCTGCCTGGATCGGGGAATCCTTAAGGAAATCTTCTGTGTGGGCCTTCCCGCCGCCATCCAAAGCGTCATCACCTCTTTTTCCAATATTTTTGTTCAGTCCTATATCAACTTTTTTGGTCCCACCATCATGGCCGGCTGGGGCTGCTACAACAAGATTGACCAATTCGTCATGCTCCCCGTCCAGTCCATGGCCATGGCCTCCACCACCTTTGTGGCCCAAAATGTCGGCGCCAAAAAAGACAAGAGAGCCGATGAAGGCACTGTTTCTTCCATTGTACTGAGCCTTGGCATTGTCGGCGTCATAACGACCCTTCTCGTAATATTTGCCGATACGGCCCTGCGCCTTTTTACAAGCGACGAAGGCGTTATCCTGTCCGGAGTCGGCTTTATCCACGTAAACCTCTTTTTTATGCTCTTTAACTGCGTGAACCAGGTCCTTGCCGGGGCCCTCCGCGGCCGCGGGGACTCTGTTGCCCCAATGGCCATCATGCTCTTTTCCTTTGTCCTCATCCGCCAGATCTACCTTTTTGTCATGAGCCGCTTCATCAGCAATACGCCCCTAACCATGGGCTTTGGCTACCCTGTGGGCTGGATGACCTGCTGCCTACTTGAAGTCGCTTATTTTTATTTGTTTTGGAAGCATCGGCCGAGGTAAAAGGCCTTCTTTATTTTTTACTCAGCTCAAAAATCGGGCTGAGTTGATGCCAAGGCTGTCGATCAAAAAGATTGCAGGCCAGATGCTGTGGTGCGTTGGTGCTGTGATGCTAAAAGACGGGAAGGGAAAAACAAGACGAACCTTTCTGCATTGCCTTGGTAAGGCGGAACGGTTTTCGCCGTCTCAAAAGCGGGAATATAAAGGCAGAAAGACATAGAAGTCAAAACGAGGGTAAAGCATAAGACCATGAAACAAGCCCCCAAACCGAATGAAATCCTAGGTTCGGTTGAGGGCTCTTAGTGTTGATTTGATTTTTGTGAGAAGGGAATCTTATAAAATATAAGGAAACGATAATGGAGGAGACGACCGGCGTTCAGCTTTTCCCTTAGTGCCCGATGCAGCGCATCAATCTGCTTTGGTAAGGCAGATTGCATTTAACAACCCTAAGGCGGAAGACTCGAAAGCCTAAGACCAAAAAGCAGCAATCAGAAGGAAATTACTGAGTCTTGGACCTCTTCGGCTGATAAAAACGGGAAAGGTTCAAGACTTCCGTGAGCATCGAATCCACTCAGCAAACCGTCATTCATCCCTGCCCTAAGAGGAAGGTGTCTTCTGGCGATTTAAGATAAAAGGCTGGAAAGAAAGGCAGCATCCTTTCTTTCCAGCCTACTTTTAGTTAGAAGCGGTCTGCCAGCCTGTATCCCTTTCCCATGAGGAAGGTCTCCGTTTCCGCTTCATCGGTCTGCATCACCACAATGGGGCTTGAGGTCTTGCGGTCAAAGGAGATATAAAGATAACGGATATTGACATTGGCCTGATTGAGGCTCTCCAAAATCTTGTTCAAGGTCCCTGGTGCGTCAGAAGCCATATCGACAGCAATGACAAAATCGATGCGGCACTGGTAGCCAGCCTTCTTGAGCAGATCCTTGGCCTTATCTGCATCATCTACGATAAGGCGGACAATGCCAAATTCCGCACTGTCTGTTGCCAGCATGGTATAGATATTGATCCCGCCTTTTGCCAATTCGTCCGTCATCCTGCCCAAGGCCCCCTTGGCATTGGCGGCAAAAATAGAAATTTGTTTCAGCATGGATATACGCTCCCTTCTCAGCCTTGGACGCGACCGGCCAGTTCCTTGATGAGGGCTTCCGTCTTTTCCCAGCCCAGGCAGGGATCAGTGATGGATTTTCCGTAGACACCCTCTTCAATGGACTGACTGCCATCTTCCAAATAACTTTCAATCATGATTCCTTTGACCAGCTTCCTTAACTCCGGGTTCATATGGCGGCTGTACAGGACATCATTGGCAATGCGGATCTGTTCCAAGAATTTTTCCCCGAGTTGGCATGGTTGGCATCGATGATGACTGCCGGATGGGAAAGGCCCCGCTTCCCATAGGATTCATGGAGACGGACCAGGTCTTCATAATGGTAGTTAGGCAGGCTCCGGCCAAACTGGTCCACGTAGCCGCGCAGAATGGCGTGAGCAAACCGATTGCCCTTGGTCCTCACTTCCCAGCCCCGGAAAAGGAACTGCTGCTCATGCTGGGCCGCCGCAATGGAGTTGAGCATCACGGAAATATCCCCACTGGTGGGATTCTTCATTCCTACAGGAATGCCCACACCGCTTGCCATCATGCGATGCAGCTGATCTTCGACAGAACGGGCCCCAATGGCAGCATAGGAAATAAGGTCCGACAGATAGCGATGATTTTCCGGGTAAAGGATCTCTTCGGCACAAGTAAAGCCGGTTTCCCGGATAACCCGTTCATGCATCTTCCGGCACGCAAGGATTCCCTTGAGCATATCCTCCTCACCGTGAGGATCGGGCTGATGGAGCATGCCTTTATAGCCAACACCAATGGTGCGCGGTTTGTTGGTATAGACGCGGGGAATGATGAAAAGTGTCTCCTTGACCTCTTCTTGAACGCGGGCAAGGCGCGTGCAATATTCGGTGACCGCGTCCTCGTTATCAGCAGAGCAGGGTCCAATGATAAGAAGGAACCGTTCATCCTTTCCTGTGAGGATATCCCGAATTTCCTGATCCCGCCGCATTTTGATCTGATAAAGGCCCAGATCCACAGGATGCTCCATTTTAAGCTCCTGCGGTGACGGCAATTTACGGATAAACTCCATTTCAAGTTCCATAGAAAGCCTCCCCTGAAAAAGTTGGTCGTATTATACCACATCTATGAAAATGATTCATGAATCTGCCCATAAAAGGCGATTTGCCCGTACTCCCTAGCCCGAGGTTGTAACCATTGTTCCAAAAAAAGTCACCCCCACTGCGGATTGGTTCCGCAATGAGGGTGTACCCTTTTGCACCATGAGGCCTTGATTCGGTCTTAGAAAGCCGGGATTACGGCCCCTTTATACTTTTCTTCGATGAATTTCTTGACTTCCGGGCTCGTCAGGGCCTTTTTCAGGGCCTGGATTTCCTTGCGGTTTTCATCGCCCTTTCGAACAGCAACAATATTGGCATAAGGAGAATCCTTCGGTTCGATGAACAGGGCGTCCTTCGTCGGGTTCAGCTTGGCTTCCATGGCAAAGTTGGAGTTGATGACGGCAAGATCCACATCATCTAAGGTGCGGGGCAGCATAGCAGCTTCCGCTTCGGTGATCTTGAGGTTCTTCGGGTTCTCCACGATATCCCCGACCGTTGCCGCAATGCCGACGCCATCTTTTAACTTGATGAGGCCTGCTTTAGCAAGGATATTGAGGGCACGGCCGCCGTTGGTTGGGTCGTTCGGGATGGCGACTTTGGCTCCATCGGGAACGTTCTTGATGTCTTTCAGTTTCTTGGAATAGACCCCCATCGGTTCGATATGGACAGCAACAAGGTTCACCAGATCAAGTTTGCGGTCAGCAGCAAACTTTTTCAGATAAGGTTCATGCTGGAAGAAGTTTGCGTCAATTTCCTTATCATTCAGGCTAAGGTTTGGCTTGACGTAATCCGTAAATTCAATGATCTGGAGATCGATGCCCTCTTTAGCAAGGAGCGGTTTGATCTCGTTTAGGATTTCCGCATGTGGAACCGGCGTGGCACCGACTTTCATCACGACTTTCTTGTCGCTGCCTTGAGCAGCTTCTTTCTTCTCACCGCCGCAGCCGGCAGCAAGAACGCCGAGGGCGAGGAGGCCAGCGAGGGCCCAAACTGTTTTCTTCATAGTCATCAACATCCTTTCAGAGGACCCCGTCTGGGGCTTTATCTGCGTTATGATGTGATTATACCGTTATGCATGGAAAGGCACAAATATATAAAAGTTATGTCTTGTTATGCGTTCCAGTTATGGTTAACCCGTTCAGCCGCTTCCTTCTCAATATCCTCTGCCTTCCGCTGCAGGCGGGCAATACCCGAATCCATGGCCACTTTTGCCACAGCCCCGGCAATGGCAGGTACGATACGGCGGTCAAATGCTCCGGGGACAACATAGTCCTCACGCAGTTCATCCTCAGGAATGAGACCTGAAATGGCATGGACAGCAGCGACCTTCATCTCTTCCGTAATGGCAGAGGCGCGGACAGCCAGGGCTCCGCGGAAAATGCCAGGGAAGACGCAGACATTATTGACCTGGTTCGGGGCATCGCTGCGGCCCGTTCCAGCCACAAGGACGCCAGCTGCCTTGGCTTCTTCGTAGGTCGTTTCGGGAACGGGGTTTGCAAGGGCCAGGACAACGGCTTTGGGGGCCATGCTTTCCATGATTTCCTTCGTGAAAAGGCGCGGTCCTGATACGCCGATAAGGACGTCTGCCCCCTTGGCGGCACCGGCAAGGTTTCCTTTATAATGGGCCTGATTGGTGACGCTTGCCAGGTACTTTGTTGCCATATCCATTTCCCCGGGACGGCCCTCATAGACCGCGCCGTCAATATCGATCATCGTCAGGTCGTTTACGCCCAAGCGATAGAGCAGCTTGCCAATGGCAGAGCCCGCAGCGCCGCAGCCGTTCACCACGACCTTGACCTTTGTAATGTCCTTTTTGGCAAAGCGCAGGGCGCCAAAGACAGCAGCGCAGGCAATGATGGCAGTTCCGTGCTGGTCATCATGGAAAACCGGGATGGAGCAGCGTTTGATAAGCTCATTTTCAATCCAGTAGCATTTTGGCGAGGCAATGTCTTCTAAGTTGATGCCGCCAAAAGAAGGCTGGAGTTTCGTGACAATGTTCACGAATTCTTCCGGATCTTTGGTGTCAATACAGATGGGGACAGAATCAATATCACCAAATTTTTTATAGAGAACGGATTTGCCTTCCATGACTGGCATGGCCGCTTCCGGACCAATGTCCCCCAACCCCAGGACGCGGGTCCCATCACTGATGACGGCGACCATATTGCCCCGGCAGGTGTATTCAAAGGAAAGGTCGGGGTTTTCCTTGATCTTGCGGCACGGCTCGGCAACGCCCGGCGTATAGGCAAGGGCAAGATCATGGCCATTTTCAAGAGGCGCCTTGCAGCGCACTTCCAGCTTTCCATGGAATTTCTTGTGAAGCGCCAGGGCTTCGGCATTGATTTTTTCCGTATCTGCCATAAGGGATTCCTCCTTTTTCCAAGGGCCTAAGGCCTCTTGCAATAAAAGGGCCCAAGGCCCTTTCTGATTCAGTGGTTATTTGGCAAGTTCCCGCACTTCAAAGAAGGGGGCCCTGCCCTTTTCGAGGGTCAGGATACCGTAGGTCGGTACGCCGCCCCGCGGTTTGGCTGCACTGCCGGGGTTGATGACAAGGATTCCGTCAATCACTTCATTGACGGGGATATGGATATGGCCAAAGACAACAACCTGGGCGTTTTTTTCCTGTCCCCAGTAGATGAGATTATCCCAGCGGGAACGGGACACATAGCGGTTTCCATGCACCATGGCAAGGGTCGTTCCTTCGATCTTTGTGACAAGTTCCACAGGGCCCCTATCCTCATAGACGTCGCAATTTCCGCAGACAGCATAGACGGGCACACCGGTCTTTGCTTCCAGATAGGGCGCATCCTGACTGCAGTCACCGGCATGAAGCCAGAGATCGACCTTTCCCGCGTCAAGGATGACGCGGTCCATGGCCTTTTTGACGCCATGGGTATCACTGATGACTCCAATCCTCATTTCATCTTTCTCCATTGGCTGACAAGTTTCTTTGCCGCTTTGGCGCGGTGGCTGATGCCGTTCTTTTCTTCCAGGGTGGCTTCTCCCAAAGGTTTATGGAGTTCCGTCGACCAAAATAGCGGATCGTAGCCAAACCCATTGGTGCCATGCGGTTCATGGAGCAGGATGCCATCACAGATGCCGCTTGATTCAACGACAATCTTGCCTTCGGGACTGGCAACGGCAAGGGCACAGAAAAAACGGCAGTTGCGGCGGACCTGCATCTTCATATTGGCAAGCAGGAGGTCATTGTTTTCCTCGTCCGTGGCCTCTTCTCCCGCATAGCGGGCGGAACGGACACCCGGTGCGCCTTTGAGGCTCAGGACCTCAAGGCCGGAATCATCGGCCAGACACATCCGGCCCGTTGCTTTGGCATAGTATGTCGCCTTCAGCCGCGCGTTGGCGGAAAAGGTCTTCCCCGTTTCTTCCGGCTCGGGGATATCCGGAAAATCATTTAGACAGCAAAAATCAAGTCCCAAGGCTTCCAGAAGAACCTTGAATTCTTCCATCTTGCCTTGGTTATGGGTCGCAATAACGACTTGTTGCATGTATGGTTCACCCACTTTCTATACGTTATATTGTAACTGGTTTTGAGGGGATTGACAACAAATTAAGGGGAGGGGAAGAAAGCTTGGCCGTAGGATGCCATTTTTCCTTATTCCTGTCCGTGCGATTTGGGTGCCGATGAGAAAAAAGCCCCCGCCGAAGCGGGGGGTTTCCCTTAGCGGATGAAGTCCTTGATGATGCAGATTGGGGTCTTCTGGCTGGCGTTGCCAAAGGGGTTGTCAATGAGAATTTTTTCCACAAGACGGGGATCGACGCCTTTGGTTGCGCCCAAAACGCAGGAGCGCTTGAGGTCGTTGACATCAGCTACCGCTGCGCCAAAGCAGCCCAGACCGCGTTTGATGCTTTCTGCCACTTTGGAAGCATGTTTTGGTCCGAGGACAATATGCTTATCATAGGGTGGCATGGTTCCCGTAATATCATCGACTAGACGGGCCTGTTCCCCACCCAAGCGGTAGAACCAGCCGGCCTTGCCAGCAAGTTTCATAAAAAACCCGGCAACGACGGCAAAGGTGATGCGCAGCGTGCCTTCTTCATTGATGAGGCTCTGCATGGAATTCCAGTTGGAAATGCTGCCATAACCAGGAAAGAGCTGGGAAAAAACTTTGGCCGCAAAGCCAATCTTCAGCGTTTCCGGACGGATGGCCCGATTTTGCGTAATGGCTACGACACTTTCCGCTACACAGACCACATCGCGGGGGCCAATCATGGAACCGCCAAATTCCTTGATGGCATCGACAATATTATCATGGACTGTCAGGATGCGGGTCGGCACAGGAAGGATTTCATATTTCTCAGCCATGGTAAGCACCTCCAACCAATTTCTTGACATCTTCCGCATAAATCGTTTCAAAAGCCTTGCGGACGTAATGATCTTTGCGGCCCACACCGGTCAGGTAGATGCAAAGGTCCATGTCGACCATATGGCGCAGGGTATCGCGGATATTTTTCCCATTGCGCGCTTCAAAGAAAAGGGTCACGACAAGGGTCCGTTCCACACCGGGGTTCATAATGACCGCTTCGAAATAGTTGTCGTCCCGGCGAGCCGTATCAAGTTCCAAACGGCCCCAGCACATGGCATCAGGGAACTGTTCCCGCGGCAGATAAGGACGCACAAAAGCATCTGTAATGGCCGCAATCTGGCTGCTCGTGTTCCGCATGGGTACGGTGAAACTAAAGACCGCACGGTCCGTTTCGATTTTCTCGAGTTTCAAAGCCGACCGTTCATCGATGCAAACGTGAGTATCGTCCGTCGGTTTCAAAAACGCGTAGACCGTCATGACCAAGGCTCCCAGGACGCACAGGCCCAGGATGAGATAAATAAAATTCAACATTCCTTTCTCGTCTCCCTTTCCTCTTCCAGCATTTTATTCAAACGTTCCATATAGGTATCACTCAGCCGCGCAACCTTTCCTTCGGGCGTCGTAATGCCGTTTGTGGTCTTTCCCTCGGCAAGGAGCACGCCATCTTTGGCTCGCAGGGCCCGATAGGAAAAACCGAGCTTCACTTTGCTGAGTTTTTCAAGGACGGTTTCAATGATAACTTCATCATCAAAATGGGCCGACTGACGATAGCGGCAATTCACATCGACAATAGGAACCATGAACCCTTCCCCCATCATCTCATTGAGGTCAATGCCCGCCTGCCGCAAATATTCCACCCGCCCCATCTCAAACCAGCGCAGGTAATTGGCATGGTGTACAACGCCCATGAGGTCGGTCTCATAGAACCGGACCTTGAGTGAGAACGATACCATCGTGTCATCTCCTTTACCCCGGAATAGGCAAAACAACAGAAATCCCCATAAAACGCTGTGGCGATTCATGGGGTCAAATCCAATATGGTACGCCTGGGCGGAATCGAACCGCCGCACACGGCTCCGGAGGCCGTTGCTCTATCCACTGAGCTACAGGCGTATGTCATGTCTGACGGAGGCTATTATAGCATAAATGATGGGCTTTATCAAATTCTTTTCGCTTTGGCGCCAAAAAAGTTTTTGTAAAATGATCTTGCCCTGCTCCCTACCGCTTCATGAGGGAAAGGAAACGCTCCACCGGAAGGAGCCGGTAAAGAACAAGACAGATGACAAGGTTAGGCAATAGATAGGTCAGATTGGTGACAAAGGAATAGAGATAGACCGAAGTCCCTGCCGGTGCGTAGCTGCCAAAAAAGACGACGCCCGAAAGAAAATGGAACAAAAGCCGTACCGCCACGGCAGCCGTAATCCCTGCCATGCGGTGCCGGGGAAAACAGCCGGCAAGGCCAAGGGCCATAAAAGGCAGGGGATAGTCGAAAAGGACCTGGATTGGATGCAGGATATAAGGTGCCATCAAAAGGTTCATAAGACTGTAGGCAAAACCTGCCAGCATACCCACTTCCGTTCCATAGGCAAAACTGATGAAAAAAAGGGGCAGCATGCCGCCAAGCGTGACCGAGCCTCCGTTAGGCATCCGGTAAAAAGGAAAGGCCGTAAGGATCACGGCCATGGCAAGCATAAGGCCGATGCTCGCCGCCATGGGCACGGACAGCCGCACCTGTTTGATCTTTAGGAGCGCCAGCAGCAGGAAAAAGAGGGCAAAAAGGCTAAGGGCCGCACTCGGCACGTTCATGAGCTGCGTCAAAAGTTCCATCTTACTTTGCCGCCTCCTGCCGCATCATGTCAATTTCATGGGCATAGCCCGAAAGCTCGTTCGGCGTTTCAAGGATAAAAGGCAGGCCAGATAAGGCAGGGTGACGGACGACGCGGGAAAGGGCCTGCTTGCCAATCAGTCCTTCGCCGATCTTTTCATGACGATCCTTATGGGCGCCCAAAGGATTCTTGCTGTCATTGAGATGGATGGCTTTTAAGCGGGACAGGCCAATGGCGCGGTCAAATTCACGAATAACGCCATCTAGGTCAGAGACAATATCATAGCCCCCATCCCAGATATGGCAGGTATCAAGGCAGACGCCGACCTTATCCTGAAGGACAACGCGGTCCAAGATGGCGCGGATTTCCTCAAAGCTGCGCCCCACTTCCGTGCCCTTGCCGGCCATGGTCTCGAGCAGCAGCGTTGTCTGCTGATTTTCATAAAGAACGCGGTTGAGGCACGCCGCAATGAGTTCAATACCGGTTTCCGGGCCCTGCCCCAGGTGGTTGCCCGGATGCATGTTGTAATAATTTCCCGGCAGGGCATCCAGTTTATGGAGGTCATCGGCGATGGTTTCAAGGGCAAACTGACGCACTTCTTCCTTTGTGGAAGCGGGATTCAAGGTATAGGGCGCATGGGCCACAAGGGGAACCGTCCCATAAGGCTCCCAGGCCTTTTTAAAAAGCTCCGCGTCCTTGGGATCAAAGGCCTTGGCCTTGCTGCCGCGGGGATTGCGGGTAAAAAACGCAAAAGTATCGGCTTTGATGCCGCGGGCCGTCTCCCCCATGGCCGCAAAGCCTTTGGAAGAGGAAAGATGGCAGCCAATATGCAACATAAAAAAGGATCTCCTTTCAGTTTCTTCATAACAAGGGGCAAACGCCGTCCATAGGCCCCATTGTACACTAAAGCGCGGTCCCATTTCAATGGGGCCGCGCTCGGTTATATTTTTACTTTTCGATGAAGGTCGCTAAGGTATGGAGCAGGTTCTCCTTTTCCAGGGGTTTCCGGATCTGGCCATTCATGCCGCTTGAAAGGGCATCTGCCACGTCCTCGGAAAGGACGTTTTCCGTCAGGGCCAAGATGGGAATGGTCTTGGCATCCTCGTGGTCCGCCATGCGGATAAGGCTTGCCGCTTCGCAGCCATCAACACCGGGCATATCAAGGTCCATCAAAATGGCTGCATAATAGCCCTCGGAACTCCTGCCAAACATCTCACAGGCTTCCCGTCCATCGTGGGCCCGTTCCACGAGGATGCCCGTATTGGACAGGAGCTTTTCCAGGACTTCCATGCTAAGGTCGTTGTCATCAGCAGCAAGGAGACGTTTTCCCGCAAGAGGCATGAGCTTCTTATCACTTTCCGGAAGCTGGTGATACGTAAAGGGCAGTTCCATGGTAAAGCGGATACCCTCGCCGCTTTGGTTGTCAGCCTTGATGAGCCCGCCTAGGATGTGGACAAGGTTATGGGTTACGACAAGACCCAAACCGCCGTGGAAACTGGACCGTTCTTCCAGCTGGGAAACCATTTCAAAAGGCAGGAAGACCTTATCCATGAGCTCTTCGGGAATGCTCTTTCCTTCACAGGTGACAACCACTTCCAGGATCACCTTGCGCTTTTTCTGTTCACGCCGGCGAATTTCACAGCGTAGGTGATGCTGCTCACCCGTAAAGAGCATGGCATTGGCCAAGAGGTTCATCATGACCTGTTCGAAGCGGACCCGGTCTCCATCAAGGGACAGGTGCTTTACGCCATCTGTTTCCATGGTAAAGTCGATCTGGCGGCGCTGCGCTTCCTGACTAAAGAGCGACTCAATGCGGCTGAGGACCCCATCAAGTTCAAAAGGTTCGCTTTTAAGCAACAAGGTGCCATTTTCCATGGCGGAAAGGTCAATGACATCGTTAAGAACCGAAAGGAGGTAGCGGACCTGATCCTGGCTTCCCTTCACGTAGGCCCGGCGCTGATCCACATTGTCCTCTTCGCCGGCAAGGGTCAGGTAGCCCATGATGGAATTAAGGGCTTCCCGCGTGTCACGGCTGATGCGGCTCATGAACTTACCTTTTGTTTCTGCATCATCACGGGCTTGGCTCATGGCCGAATGCAGCTGGGCGCGGCGCTCCATTTCAAGGCTCTTTTGGTCATCGATGCGGCGGCGCAGAAAGAGTACATCCCGATGATGGCTGCGCCCTTTTTTCACGCCCTGAAGCAGGAAGCTGGCCCAATGATAGGTGCCTTCCCCGTCCTTGACGCGGGCCATGAATTCATAGGAGGAACAGGTCTTGCGCGTTCGTTCCAGGTTTGTCTGGAGTACTTCTTTTGTATATTTCAGCTGATCGCTGGGATGGAGTTCGCCAAAAATGGTCTCCACCGAATCAATGGGTATGGCCTTGGCCGTGACCCTTTCGCCCTCATCTTCATAGCAGTAGGCCGTATGGTGTTTGAGGTCAAGCTCGGCCACCCGGTCATAGGTTTCCACAAAATAGCCAATGAGACGGCCAATCCGATAGCGTGCCTTCCGTTCCTTGCGGACCTGCCGGGTCCGTAAAAAGTAAAGGAGGACCAAAAGGGCAATGAGGACCAGCGCGGAAACAAGAACAATACCGACATTACGTTCAAGAAACACATACGCGGACCCTTCTGCAGGAAGGATGGCGGAAAGCGATTCCAGCCAAGATTTGATGAGATTCATAACGACTCCTTTCGGCGGTTACTGGGAAATGACCGTTTTCAAATAGGCCTCGGCGGCTTCCAGTTGATTTGTGCCGGCGGCCCCTATGGCTTCCACGGTTTCATCAGGCTCGATGCCAACCTTATCGATACTGCGCCCGCTGGGCGTATAGTACTTTGCAATGGTGAGTTTGACAGCGGTCTTTTGACTTAGCATGAAGACATTCTGGACCACACCTTTGCCAAAGGTCTTGGTCCCAAAAAGCTTGCCCGCTCCCGTATCCTGGATGGCGCCGGAAACGATTTCCGCCGCGCTTGCCGTTCCATGGTTCACCAACACGGCAATGGGGAAAGGCACTTTTTCAAGCTCTGAGGAGAAGGTTTCCTTCGCCCCTGATTTATCTGTCATGGAAACAATGGGCCCTTTGGGAACAAGGTGCTTTGCGACATTGACGCCGCTTTGGAGAAGGCCCCCGGGGTTGTCCCGCAGATCAAGGACCAACGCTTTCATGCCCTCACCCTGCAGCTTTTCCAAGGTGGCAGCAAAATCGCGGTCCGTTTCCTCGTTGAAATTCGTGATCCGGATGTAACCGATGCCGCCTTCTTCCATGCGTCCGTAGACGCTCTTGACCTTGATTTCGCTTCTTGTCAGGGTCACTTCGCGGGTAGATCCATCGGTGGATTTCAGTCCCACCGTCACTTGCGTCCCATCCTTGCCGCGAAGCTTTTTCACGACGTCGTTCAGGCTTTCTCCCGTCACGTCCTTTCCGTCAATGGAAAGAATGATGTCCCCCGCCTTGATACCAGCTTTGTAAGCCGGTGTATCTTCAATGGGAGAAACAACGACAATTTCCTTGGATTCCTTCATACCCACGACCATCCCGACACCGCCAAAATGGCCTTCGGTCATGGCGTTCAGGGCGTCAAAACTCGATGTGTCCAAATAGGATGAATAGGGGTCTCCCAGTTCATCCACCATCCCTCGGATGGCGCCGTCATAAAGGGTCTTTGCGTCCGTATCTCCCACATAATAGCTGGAAATCAGATGCAGGGTCCGCACCAATTCGAGAAATCCCACTGGATTTCCGACATAGCGGCCAAGGACCGTGAGGCTCCCCAAGATAAAGACGCAGAAAGAAACCAGGACGGCCACAATCAGGTGGGCCCAGCCAAATCTTTTTTTACCCATAGACCCTCCTTATGGCAAATAGTTGAGCGGTGAAGTGACTTCACCATGGACACGCACTTCAAAGTGGCAGTGCGGTCCCGTCGAATTCCCCGTGCTGCCTGCAAGGGCAATGGTCTGGCCTTTGGCAACGCTTTCGCCAACACCAACGGTAAGGGAACTGTTGTGCCCGTAGAGAGTCACAAGGCCACCGCCATGATCGATCATCACCGCATTGCCATAGCCGCCCATCCAGCCGGCATAAATCACCGTACCGGAATCAGCGGCCACAATGGGCTGTCCGTAGTCGGCACCAATATCGATCCCGGCATGGAAGATTTCCGTGCCCCAAATAGGATGGACGCGCCAGCCAAAAGGAGACGTGATTTCCCCATAACAGGGCCAGGTAAACTGACCGGACCCATGAGCGGAGGCCATCATGCGGCCTTCCTGCTCCATGCGCTGGATCATAGCCGTGATTTCCTGGCTGTTGCGCTGGAGTTCTTCATATTCTGCATCAAGGCGGGATTTTTCGGCTAGGGCTTCTTGATAGAGCTGTTCCTGCTCGAGAGTCTTTTGTTCCACGTAGGCTTGTTTCTGGAGCACTTCCTGGCGCTTTCCATCAAGTTCCGCGTGTTCCGCGTCAAGCTCGGCCTTTTTGACTTCAAGCTCGTGCTTTTGCGCAGTCAGCATTTCAATGAGATTCGTATCTCGGCGAATGATGCGCTGCAAAAGATACATGCGGGACGAAAAATCCCGGAAATCACTCGATCCCAACAGCACGTCAAGATAGTTCACCTGACCATTTTCATAGATGTCGCGGAGCCGTTTCTTATAGATTTCCCGCGTATTGTCAAACTCCTTTTCCTTGACGGCAAGGGCCCGTTCATTGCTGCGGATCTTGCCTTCAAGGATGCGCTGCTGGCCTTCGACAACGGCAAGCTGCTGTTTTGCTTCGGCAAGTTCCTGTCGGGCCTTGACAAGACGGTCCACGGCGTTTGAAATACGGACTTCACTTTCCTTTCGCTGGGAAGCGTTTGTATCCATCTGCCGCTGGATCTCGTCAAGCTCTGCTTTTTTATCCTCTATGGATTCAGCCCACGAAACAGGTCCCATATAGCTCATAAGGGCCAGCAGGGCAGCTGCGACGGCAACTTCTTTTTTCATGACAAGGCCCCCTATCAAACATCCAGGAACTTGCGCAGACTAATGGCACTGCCGGCAGCCCCGATGAAGGTGCCAACTGCCACAAGACCGGCACAGAGGTAGGCCATAAAGGGCCAGCTTGGCAGGAGGGGAAAGAAGGCCAAGGTCGAATAGATCTTCACCTGGGCAGCGTCATACATCTTGAAAAGGGCTGCAGCAGCAATCAAAGCTCCGACAAAGCCCATGAACATCCCTTCAAGCAAGAAAGGCCAGCGGATGAACCAGTTGGTGGCCCCCACATATTTCATGATGTTTACTTCCCGCCGGCGGGCAAAGACCGTAATGCGGATCGTATTGGAAATAATGAAAAGGGTGGCAATGGCGAGCATGATGATGAGGAAAATACCGCCAAGACGCAGGATGCGTGTCAGCTGGAAGAGATGTTCCACCACTTCCTGGCCAAATTTGGCCGTTTCCACACCGGGCATCTTTTCGATCTGGGGTACGATTTCCTGGATGCGTTCCGGTTTGTCCACCTGGACTTCAAAGGAATAAGGGAAAGGGTTGTCCTCTCCCAAGGCATCAAGGAGCTTTTCCTGTTCGCGGAGGCGTTTCTTGAAATTCTGCAGGGCTTCTTCCTTAGTCACGCCCTTGACTTCCATGACGCCCCGCGTCATCTTGAGCTGCTGCTCCACTTGACGGCGCTCCACGCTCGTTGCGGCATCTGACATATAGACCGTCACTTGGACCTGGTTTTCCAGGTATTGGGCAAGGTTATTGACATTGAGGACCATCGTCAAAAAGAGCCCCAGGACAAGGATGGAAAGGGCAACCGTCGTCACGGAGGCAATGCTCATGAGGGAGTTGCGTTTCAGTGACGTAAAGGTTTCCTTCAAATAATACCATTTTGTACTAAAGCTCATAACCATAGACTCCTTTGATATCGTCACGGACAATGCGTCCATCTTCGATGGCAATGACCCGCTTTTGCATATAGTCCACCATGGTCTTGTCATGGGTTGCCATGATGATGGTCGCGCCCCGCTTGTTGACCTCGGAAAAGATATTCATGATTTCCATACTGGTTTCCGGATCGAGGTTGCCCGTCGGTTCGTCGGCAATGACCAGAAGCGGATCGTTGACAATGGCGCGGGCAATGGCCACACGCTGCTGCTCACCGCCGCTCATTTCGCTGGGATAGTTCTTTGCCCGGTCACCAAGACCCACAAGGGTCAGGACTTCCATGACCCGTTCCTTGATCTTCTTGGAAGGGGCCTCGATGACCTGCATGGCAAAGGCCACATTTTCAAAGGCCGTCCGATCGTTCAGCAGTCGGTAGTCCTGGAAGACGATACCCAGCTGACGCCGCAGGTAGGGGATCTCATCATTGCGAAGTTTCATGACATCGACGCCGTCCACAAAGATCTGCCCGCTTGACAGTTCAATCTCGCGGGAAATGGTCTTGATGAAGGTTGATTTGCCGGCCCCACTGGGACCGACGAGAAAGACAAACTCACCTGGTTTGATATGGACATTGACGTCCTGGAGCGCGGCGGCTCCGCCAGGATAGATCTCGCTGGCATGTTTCATTACGAGCAATGGGATCCACTCCTTTTTTCGTTGGATTCATGCATAAGGGCAAGAGCTCGAAGGATATTGGATCGGGCTTCCTTTCTAAGGGCAGCCAGTTCCGAAGCTTCCTGGGCTCCTGAATCGGCAGGCATCGAGTCGGCAAGGGAAACAATTTCACCGGCCGTGATGGCATCGATGGTATCGACAACGGTTCCTTTCATGCCATCTACAAAACGGTCCACTTTTGGATCATAGGAAACCGCCATAAAGGGCACACCGGCAAGGGCCGCAAAGACGAGGGCATGAAGGCGCATCCCCACCAAAAGGCGGAGACTTGCCATAAGATCGAGATATTCCTTCGTAGAAAGTTTTCGCGGCAGGATAAAGACGTCGCGGCTGTTTTCCATTTGGCCAAGGACCGCGTCAGAAACTTCCCGGTCGGACGGGAACTGAAAAGGGACGAAAAGAATCTGCGCCCCAAAGGCGGCCTTGAGTCCATCGGCGGCACGGGCAAATTCAGGGATGAAGCGGTCCTCCCCTTTCCAGTGCCGCAGGGCAAAGCCAATGACGGGCCGCTCGGGATCGATGCCCATGCTGCGCAGGAGGACTTCCCCCACCTTACGATTGCCGTCAGGAAGGGAGAAGACAGCGTCACTTGTGACAAGGATGTCCTTTCTTTCAAAGCCCATCTCACAAAGGTCATCCAAGGATCCATCATCACGGACCGTAATCAGATCGGCATGGCGGCAGATGAGCCGGGTCAGGAAACGGGAAAAACGGCCCCTGATCGGACCGATTCCCTGGGCAAAGAGCATGACCTTTTTCCTCATGATGACGCCAAGGGCGATGATGGAAAGGTAATAAAAGAGACTGAAATGGCTCGTTACGTTCTGGAGCAGGCTGCCTCCGCCCGATAAGAGCAGGTCCGTTCCCGCCATGGCCCGCAGGATGGCAGGAAAATCAAACCGTCCGATGCTCTTTACATCGTGGAGGGCACAGGTCGAGCGAGGTTGGCCGCTGATGACCGTAATGACCGTATCAGGATCTTCCCGTTTGAGGCTGTCCACAATGGCTGTCAGCATGGCCTCGTCACCGGCATTGGAAAATCCGTAATATCCGGATATGAGCACCTTAGCCACGCGCGTCCCTCCCCTTCTTGTGAGCACCATAGGCGCGATAGAGCCCTTCAAACACAAGGACGGCCAGAATACCTAGGATTGCACCTAGTGCGTAGCCATCAAGAGCCCTAACATAGCTCATGAAAATGGGAGTCCGCATATGGCAGAATGTCTGGACAAGACTTGCTTGTCCAATGGTCGCGGCGACGGCAAAAAGGCCATAGGTCCAGGTCGGAAGTTTCCGCAGGACGCACCAAGCCGCCAGGTAAAAGGCCGGATGACCGATGAGGAATTCCTTTTCCCGGGGCCGGGCGTACATGGTCTCTTCGAGAAAATAGCGCAGTTTTTCCTCAAAGGCCGGAACGGGGACCCCTGCCGTATGACCGCTGCGGCCAATGAAGACCCAGGCCACGATGGCAAAAACAAGGAGAACAAAAAGGGTTGACAGCGTAAAAGGACGATGCAGGAACGCCCGGATCCTTGCCAAGGGAGCCGTAAGGCTTTCGCCTTCGTTCCACAGGCCATGACGCTTGACAAAGAGCAGGAACGTAAGAAGGACCGGCATCATGAAAGTGACCTTCACGCCGCGGTAGATATCGATTTCGAGGAGAAACCGTGTATCTCCGAGAATTGCGCCCAATAAGGAGGCGCCCACAAGGGACAGGGCCATGGCATAGCCCAGCTGGACCGTTGTCATGGCAAGAAGGCCCTTCACCGTCCCGACTCCTTTGCGGCGTTCCCACAGCGTGATCATGCGGGCCATGGAAAGGACGGGAAAGATGATGGCACTCAAAAGGGCCGTCACCTGGCGGAACAAGAGGGCGTGACTTCCGGTAAAGTAACCAGCAGATAGGACAAGGCCGCCTACAAGGACCAGCTTAGCATAATGGCGCTGGGGCAGGAGGCCAAGGAGCAGGAAATAAAGGCACCAAGCGGCCACGACAGAAAAAGCCATGGGCACATAGAAAAGATGGGACGGATTGTACGGGGCAAAGACACCGGCCCGTCCGCTTGTATAACCATGGGATGCCACGTCACGCGTCACGTCGCTTACGTATTCGAGGTTCGTTTCTAAAGCCGTATTGCCATCAAGACCGGTAACGAAAGGACGGATGTAGTTGACGCGGATGTTGCGTTCGTCATCGGCAAGGGACCAGCGGCGGAACGCATCAAAGACCTTCATCTTGCGCTGCTCATCTTCAGCAATGGTGTAAACGCGGGCGGCGTCATAGTCCATGACTTCAGAAAGGGGCACAAGTCCGTCCATCTTGATGAACTGGAGCTGTACATCTGCTTCGACCATGCCAAGGGTGATGTGCCGCTTTTTGAGTGCATCTGCTGTGTTCTTGAGGTAGCGCGGCTCACCGAGCATGCTGCGGCCGCTGCCAATGATGAGCGAAACATCGGCTCCCGTTTCATCAATTTCCTTAAAGAATACAGCAAGCTGCTGCCGGGCTTTTTCTTCATCTTTCGTGGTTTTCACGAAGTTATTGGGGCGAATGGCCACCATAAAACCATTTTCCTTGGCGGCAAGAAGCTCATCCGGCACAAGGAGCAAGGGCGTTTCCTGGATGCCCAGCTGATCCTGACTGAAAGGATTCTTATTGAGGGCCGTTGGAGCCTTGAGCATGTAGACGCGGGGCGTTTCGGAGACCTTATGGAAGCGCTCCCTGTCAAATCGGGCTCCCAGTGTTTCAATGAGGGCATTCAAGGTGCGGCGGCTCGTACCATCGGCCAGATAGACAGCCTGGTAAGTAAAGTCCGGTGAGGCTACAATAGCCTGCCAGCTCGGGCTCAGACCGCCGATTTCCTTTTGGCGCAGGAGCTCGCCGCCCGTATAGTAGGTAATAAGGCCTTCGCCGGCCATATCCATGATGGTGCGGTCCGAAACGGCAAGGGTCGTGACACCGGCGTCCTTGAACTTTTTGAGGACGCTCTGCCGCGATAGGCCCTCACTGTCCGCCATACGCACCAGGGCCTGGTAATCCATGACCGTTTCCATACTCCGATTGGCCCGTTCCACCTGATACCTGCTCCAGTTAAGGCAAAGGGAGGCCAAAAGACCGAGACCGACGAGGACCACAAATAGCTGTTTGATTTTCTTCACGGCTTACCCCTTTCCCCTCATCAATGTTTCAGGCTGCGGAGATAGCTTTCCACAAAAAGATCCAGGTCCCCGTCCATAACGGCTTGGATATTGCCAGTTTCCGCGCCGGTCCGATGGTCTTTGACCAGGGTATAGGGCTGGAAAACATAGGAACGGATCTGGCTCCCCCACTCAATGGCCTGGTAGTCACCGGCAAGGTCGCTGATTTTTTGGTCTTGTATGGCCTTTTCATATTCAAAGAGTTTGGCACGCAGCAGCTGCAGGCAGCGCTCCTTGTTCTGCAGCTGGGACCGTTCGTTCTGGCACTGGACAACAATGCCCGTCGGCAAATGGGTCATACGGACAGCCGAAGAGGTCTTGTTGACGTGCTGTCCGCCGGCACCGCTGGCGCGGTAGTAGTCAACGCGGACATCGTCCATGTTGATGTTGATTCCACCGTATTATCGATTTCCGGCATGACGTCCACCGCCGCAAAGGATGTGTGGCGGCGGGCATTGGAGTCAAAAGGAGAAATGCGGACAAGACGGTGGACGCCCTTCTCGCTTTTGAGGAACCCATAGGCATTATGCCCCTTGATGGCAAGGGTGGCACTTTTGGTCCCGGCTTCTTCACCGGGCAGGACATCGAGCAGTTCCACTTCAAAGCCCTTGCCTTCCGCGTAGCGCGTGAACATCCGCAGAAGCATGCCCGTCCAGTCCTGGGCTTCCGTTCCGCCCGCACCGGCATGAAGGTTCATGATGGCATTATTGGCATCGTATTCATCACTGAGCAGCATGCCCAGTTCCAGTTCCGAAAGCGTATGCTTGGCCCCTTCCAGTTCGGATTCCATTTCGGAAACCAGCGTGTCGTCCTTTTCTTCCATGGCCATTTCCCAAAGGGTATCGAGGTCATCGACCTTCGTTTCAAGGCTCGTAAAGGTATCCACTTCTGATTTCAGGTTATTGGCTTCTTGGGCGACTTTCTGGGCCTTATCAGGATCATCCCAAAAGCCCGGTGCCGCCATCTGGTAATCAAGGTCCTGGATGCGTTCCTTCTTAGATTCGATTTTAAGGCCCGTCTTGAGTTCGCCAAGGCGGTTTCTGAGTTCACCAATCTGTGGTCTTAATTCTTCAAGTAACACGATTCGTTCAATCCCTTTCCTATTGAATGAGGAGCCTCAGGGCCCCATATTGAATTCTTCCCTTCAATGTCCGAAAGGGGCTGCCGCCAAGGCGGCATCCCCTTTTCTGTCATGCGCCGCACGAAAAAAGGCGCAGGCCTTTTTTCCGGACCTATGGCAAGGTCCCGTTCTTCATGACTGTGCGGTGTCAGCTGTTTTGATTTTTACCACAGCAATTCTTGTATTTTTTGCCGCTGCCGCAGGGGCAGGGATCGTTCCGCCCCACCGTGCTGTCATTTCTGACCGGTTCCTTCGGCATTTCTGCACTGCCATCGACGTTCGGGTTGTTCGTCGAGGCTTCGCTCAAATGGTCTTCCACAACAGGCTGGGTGACGACGTTGACGCGGTACATATAACGGACCACATCATCGACGATGGCTTCCTTCATGGCTTCAAACATTTCATAGGCTTCGAACTTGTATTCAACCAAAGGATCACGCTGCCCATAGGCGCGCAGTCCAATGCCTTCGCGCAGGGCATCCATGGCATCAAGATGTTCCATCCAGTGGGAATCGACAACCTTCAGCATGACCAAGTTTTCCAATTCGCGCATGATGGGAGCCGTGTTGTTTTCCTCGCGGGCATTGTAGTAATCGACCGCTGCTTTGTGGAGGAAGGTTTCCAGTTCGTCGCGGCTCATTTCCTGCAGTTTGTCTTCCTTCAGGAAACCGGCCGGTGCATAGAATTCCTCGGCATAGCTGATGAGGCTCTTGACATCCCAATCTTCGCTGTAGGCATCTTTTGGTGCATACATATCCATGGAGCGGTCAACAATATGACTTGCCATGTCAAGGACGGTCTCCTTGAGGTCTGCTTTTTCAAGGATCTGACGGCGCTGGTCATAAATGACTTCGCGCTGCTGGTTCATGACATCGTCATATTCAAGGACTTGCTTACGGATTTCAAAGTTGCGTGCTTCGACCTTCTTCTGGGCTGACTCAATGGAGCGGGTCACAATCTTATGCTCAATGGGCTCGTCTTCTTCCATACCGAGCTTATCCATAATGCCCGAAATGTTGTCGGAGCCAAATAGACGCATCAGGTCGTCTTCAAGGGAAAGATAAAAGCGCGTGGACCCCGGGTCTCCCTGACGGGCACAGCGTCCGCGGAGCTGGTTATCAATACGGCGCGATTCATGACGTTCCGTACCGATGATATGCAGGCCGCCAAGTTCAGCAACCCCATCACCCAAGACAATATCCGTCCCACGGCCGGCCATGTTGGTGGCAATCGTGACAGCCCCCATCTGCCCGGCATCAGCGACGATTTCAGCTTCTTTTTCATGGAATTTGGCATTGAGGACATTATGCTCGATGCAGCGTTTTTTAAGGAGTTCAGACAAGTCTTCCGACTGCTGGATGCTCGTCGTACCGACAAGAACCGGCCGTCCTTTCTTGTGAAGTTCCTCAATGGCATTTGCTACGGCGCGGTACTTGGCACGGCGCGTCTTATAGATGACATCCGGATAGTCGATACGGATATTGGGCTTGTTTGTCGGTACAACAACAACATCAAGACCATAGATCTTCTGGAATTCCTGTTCTTCGGTCTTGGCCGTACCGGTCATGCCGGAGAGCTTATCATACATACGGAAGTAGTTCTGGAAAGTAATGGTAGCAAGGGTCTGGCTTTCCCGTTCGACCTTGACATGTTCCTTGGCTTCAATGGCCTGATGCAGCCCTTCACTGTACCGGCGGCCAAACATAAGGCGGCCCGTAAATTCATCAACAATGATGACTTCCCCATCCTTTACCACATAGTCACGGTCACGGTGCATGAGGGCCTTGGCCTTAAGGGCCGCCATGAGCTGATGGGAATAGTCGACGCCATTTTCTCCATCATACATATTGGAAACGCCGAGGAGTTTTTCCGTCTTGGCAATGCCAGCTTCCGTCGGGGCAACGGTCTTTTGCTTTTCATCGACCGTATAGTCCTCCCCTTCCTTGAGCTTAGCCGCCACATCTGCCATGACCTGGTAAAGGCTCGTTGACTGGGCGCCAGGACCGGAAATAATAAGCGGTGTACGGGCTTCATCAATGAGGATGGAGTCCACTTCGTCGACGATGGCGTAATGCAGGGGGCGCTGCACCATTTGGTCAAGGGATATGACCATGTTGTCGCGGAGATAGTCAAACCCAAATTCATTGTTTGTCCCGTAAATAATATCGGCAGCATAAGCCGCCTTACGGGCAGGATAATCCATTTCGTGGGTAATGAGACCGACAGAAAGTCCCAGGAAACGGTAAACTCGGCCCATATCCTCACTGTCACGGCGAGCCAGGTAATCATTGACCGTCACGACATGGACGCCTTTTCCTTCAAGGGCATTTAAATAAGCCGGCAGCGTTGCCACAAGGGTCTTACCTTCACCAGTACGCATTTCCGCGATTTTTCCACGATGAAGGATGCAGCCGCCCATGAGCTGGACGTCAAAATGACGCAGGCCCATGACACGTTTGGCGGCCTCCCGAACAACGGCAAAAGCTTCCGGCAGGAGATCATCGAGCGTTTCTCCCTTGGTCAGGCGCAGGCGGAATTCATCCGTCTTGGCGCGCAGACGGGCATCACTGAGACCGGAAATTTCCGGTTCCAGCGCATTGATTTTATCTACATAGCCTTGGCATACCTTTAGTTCTTTTTTATTGGGGTCACCAAAGACCATTTTCATCAGCTGTTCCAGCAACTAAAATCACTCCTCATGGACGCATAGATAGCCTATTTATTCATCGTTTCATTTTATCAAATGCATATAGGAAAGTCAAAGAAAGGCACGCAAAAAGCGTGTCAAAAGAGGGAACTTTTTATTTTTTGCTGGGTCTGCAAATTGCGCCGAGTGGGTCCAGAGAAAGCCGCGTTCAAACTGTCTATTGGCCGAATAGCTGTCCTGTACATAAGACCGAGACGGTTAAAGGATACAAACGCTCCGACTGTGATGCGGTGGTGCTCAAAGGCCGCAACGCACGGCGCCAAACGCCTCCGATCGGTCCTGCGGCCGAATCGCTTAGCCGGTGTCTTGCGATGAGCGGCTTTGGGCGATTGGAAAATGGGCCAAAACTCCCTCTCGTTTGGAGACGCCGCCTCCAAAAACGTGGCATTCTCATCCACCCCCCCAATCCCGCGCGCAAACTTACTTAGTGGGTACCCCCGCCTTGGTAAGGCGGAACGGCTTTCGCCGTCTCTAGGTGGAAAACACAGGGGCAAAAGACCGCGAGAAAAAAGACAGCAAATAAGCCCTAAACCAAATATAAGCGCAAGTTCGGTTTAGGGCTCTTCGATTTCATATGAATTTTGTAAAAGAGGCGCCCCTTTTTCATCAACCTAGCCCGATTCTGGGGCTAGTCAAAACAGCGCCTAAAAATGCCGCCCGAAGGCGGCATCTTTCTTAGACAAGTTCCGGAGAGATCAGGCCATAGTCACCGGCTTTGCGGCGGTACACGACGGCCATGGATTCCGTTTCGTCATTGAAGAAGACGAAGAAGTCGTGGTTCAGCATGTTCATCTGCATGATGGCTTCCTGCACGTTCATGGGGCGCATGGCGTAGGTCTTGGTACGGGCGACCTTGAATTCGCCGTCAGCCGAAGCCTCTTCAACATCACCAGAAACCGGAGGAACCGCTGCATCACGGAAATTGTTGTATTTTCGCTTCATGAGACGGGTTTTATATTTATGGATCTGGCGCTCAATCTTTTCCACACAGTTATCGATGGAAGCATACATGTTTTCGCTGCCTTCCTGGGCGCGGAGAACGATGCCGCTGGCAGGAACCGTGATTTCAACAATGTGCTTATTGCGTTCAATTCTCATGACGGCCGTAATTTCACCAACGGTCTTGAACTGCTTCGTAATGGTCTCAACCTTTTTTTCCACGTAATCCTTCAATGCAGGCGTTACTTCAAGATTCTTACCACGAACTCTGACTGTCATAATGATTACCTCCTAACTCACAGGATACATCCTGTTCGTTCTTATTATCCTATTTCTACAGATGAAGCGAAATTCCTCTAAAAATCTTAAAAAATTTTCAAAAAATGTAACAAAAGGGAAGCTCCGCTTATATCGGGCTTCCCCAGTAACAACTGAAACGCATTTTGCTTATTGGCAGGCTGGATTTGTTCCCTTACAGGATCTTTGACAAAAAGAGCTGGGCCCTTTCGCTTTTTGGATGGGAGAAAAATTCCTGCGGGTCGGCTTCTTCTTGGATGACACCTTGATCGAGGAAAATCACGCGGTCCCCCACTTCCCGGGCAAAGCCCATTTCATGGGTCACAACGACCATGGTCATCCCTCCTTCAGCAAGGTCTTTCATAACGTCCAGGACTTCCTTGATCATTTCCGGGTCAAGGGCACTTGTCGGTTCATCAAAGAGCATGGCTTTCGGATTCATGCAGAGGGCACGGGCAATGGCAACGCGCTGCTGCTGACCGCCGGATAGGGACTCCGGATAAGCAGAAGCCTTATCAAGAAGCCCGACCTTTTTCAGATACATCTCAGCCTTTTCCATCGCTTCTTCGCGCGTGACGTGGCGTACCTTCATCGGAGCGAGGATCAGGTTTTCCATGACCGTCATATGCGGGAAGAGGTTAAAGCGCTGGAACACCATGCCGATTTCTTTGCGGACTTCGTTGATGTTAGCCTCGCCATTAAGGGGAATGCCGTCAAAGACAATTTCACCGCCTGTGGGCACTTCCAAATAGTTGATGCAGCGCAAAAAGGTACTCTTGCCGCCGCCCGAAGGGCCAATGACGACGACTACTTCCTCTTCCTTGATATTGATGTCGATTCCCTTTAGGACCTCGTTCTTGCCATAGCTTTTCCGGAGGCCGGTAATCTTAATGAGATCATTTTTCATTTTTCTTATACCGCCTTTCCAGAAGCCCTACGAGACGGGCCACAGCAAATGTCATGATAAGGTAGATGAACGCAACGGACAGCCAGATTTCAAAAGAGGCATAGGTCCGGGCAATGATGAGCTGGCCGCGGCGGGTCAGTTCCTCAAAACCAATGACAGAGACCAGGGACGAATCCTTCAACATGGCGATGAATTCGTTGCCAAGGGGCGGGATGATCCGCTTAAAGGCTTGAGGCAGGATGACAAACCGCATGGTCTGCCACCAGTTCATGCCCAAGCTGCGGCCCGCTTCCATCTGCCCTTTGTCGATAGATTCAATGCCGCCGCGGAAAATTTCCGCAACATAGGCCCCACTGTTGATGGAGCACGCAAAGACCGCGGCAAAAAAAGCGTCCACCTGATGATGGATGAGTGCCGGCAAGGCAAAGTAAACAAGGAAGATCTGCACAAGCAGCGGAGTCCCGCGCAGGAAATCGACATAAACATTGCCCAAGATCCGCAAAAGACGGATGCCCGTCATACGGATGAGGGAAATGACAATGCCAATGGCCATGCCAAAACCAACGCTCAGTGCTGTAATTTCAATGGTTACGCCCGCCCCTGCCAAAAGCAGGGGAAAGGACGATGTAATAATATCTAGATCCATACCCACCAATCCTTACTCCGCCATTATTTTGCTTTCGGCGTTTCGCCGAACCATTTCTTGTAGATCTTATCGTATTCGCCGTTTTTCTTCAGTTCGCCCAGGGCTTTATTGATTTCGCCAGCCAGTTTGCTGTCCTTCTTGACGGCAATCCCGTAGGCCTCGGCATCCATCGTTTCGCCAACCATCTTATCCAGACCCTTGCCTTCCTTCGTCAGGAAATAAGCCCCAACAGGACGGTCAATGATGACCGCATCGGCATTCTTATTATTGAGTTCAAGGAAAACTTCCGCATTCGTATTGAAGGTTTTGACCTTGGCCCCAGGAACGGAAGCGGCTTTATCAGCACCCGTCGTTCCAATCTGGACGGAAATCGTCTTGCCTTCAAGGTCCTTCAGGCTCTTGATATCATTTTCATCGTTTCTCACAATGATGGAAAGACCGGAAGTATAGTAAGGATCGGAGAACGTGACGGCCTTCTTGCGGTCTTCCGTAATGCTCATTCCTGCAATGGCGGCATCGATGTTGCCCGAGTTAAGGGCAGGGATCAGGGCATCAAAACCCATATTCTTGATTTCCACGTCACGGCCCATTTGCTTACCAATGGCGCGGATCAGATCCATATCAAAGCCCGTGAAATCCTTGGCATCCTTTTCCTGGAATTCAAAAGGGGCAAAGGTCGGTTCCGTGCCCGCACGAAGGACTTTGGATTCCTTGGCTGCATCCTTACCGCCGCAGCCGGCAGCAAACATCGTTAAAACGGCTAACATTCCAACAAGTACGGTACGTTTTTTCATGGCTATTCCTCCAGATAGACTTGTTTTTTTATAAGCATACGATATTATACATCTTAATGAATTTTTATACAATGGGAGATTTGAAAAAGCCGCAGCCTAAGCTTACAGCAAGATGTAGACTGAAGCAGTTATGACCGGGGCAAAAGAATCGTGGAAAAGCCAGGGGGCTGCCCCCTTTATTTGAATGGATTTTCTTTACGACAGAAGAAAGCGTGTCTTGGCCTTGCCCTCATCTCATGAAAAGCCATCTTCTATTGAAAGAGGGGTGTGAAGTAAAAGGCTTAAGGGAAAAGATCGTGGAATAAAGACCGAAAGAAAATTCCTAAACTGAACGTAATCCTAGGTTCGGTTTAGGGCTCTTCGTGTTAGTTCGGCTTTTGTAAGAAGCGGATCTTTTTTAATGTAAGGAAACGATAATGGATGAACGACCGCGTTCAGCTTTTCCCTTAGTGCTCGAGATATTGCATCGAGCGGCCTTCCCAAGGAGCTCGATTTCGAAAGATCGAGCGCTAATTCGAAAGACCGGATGGCGCAAAATCACAAGTCCATAAGATATAAGACAATTGTACGTCCTCAGCCTGCAGCTTTTTTCTCGCATCTGAACCCATCTGAGCCAAATCCCCGGAAAGCAAATGGAAAAGCTGTACAGGACAATCGTTGTACGGCGTCGCCCTTCTGCTTTGCATTTTTCCTAGCATCTAGGTCAATCTGGAGCCATACTCAAAAAAGGTACATGGCAAAAAGACCGGAAGGGAAAAACAAGGCGAATCTTTCTGCCTCTACTTGGTCAGGCGAAATGGCTTTCCCCGCCCTGAGCTAAAAGATCCTACGGCAAAAGATGACACGGCGGCGATTCCTTGCTTCCGTCTCAAACCTAAAAACAGCATATAAAGAAAGGACCCTGTTCCGAACAATTGACACATGTTCAGAACGGGCCCTTTGCGGCATTCCTTTATTTCATTTCACCAAACCATTTGGTGTAGAGTTTCTTGTATTCACCGGAGTCTTTCAATTCCTTCAAGGCCTTATTCATGCCGTCCACAAGGGCTTTCTTGTCTTTCGGGGCAGCAATGCCGTAGAAGTCACCCTTTTTCGGCGTGCCGACGGCTTTGGCATAGCTGGACCCTTTCTGCTTCAGGAAGTACTGAAGCACGGGCAGATCACTGACGACAGCATCCACGTTACCATTTTTGAGTTCGATGCAGGCAAGGTCCGACGTGTCGAAATTCGTCACCTTGGCGCCTTCAATCTTTTCGGCTTCCTGGGCGCCCGTCGTACCAAGCTGGACACCAATGCGTTTGCCTTTTAAATCATCGAGGGACTTGATTTCATTGTTGTCTTTCCTGACGATGGTCATGAGACCGGACTCATAGTAGGGATCGGTGAAAAGGAACTGCTTTTTTCGCTCTTCCGTAATGGACATGCCCGCCATGGCCACGTCAATCTGACCGGCATTCATGGCTGGGAAAAGGGCATCAAAGCCCATCCCCTTGATGGTCACTTTTTCATAGCCCATCTTCTTTCCGATGGCTTCGATGAGTTCCATATCAAACCCCGTCGGTTGATCCGCTTTTTCGCTGGGGAACTCAAAGGGTGCAAAAGAAGGGGCCGTCCCAACGATAAGTTCCTTCTTTTGGGGCGCGGCTGCCTTTTTATCATCTTTAGCCGCATGGCCGCCGCAGCCGGACACACCCAGGATAAGCGCTGTGAGGAGGCACATCATCTTCAGGCTTTTTTTCATAGTTTTCATCCTTTCTTACCTCATTTCGTTTCTGAGCCAAACCATTTGTCATGGATCTTTTGATATTCGCCGGAATCCTTCAGTTCCTTGAGGGCCTTATTGAGACCATCAACGAGTTCCTTTTTCCCCTTAGGTGCCGCGATCCCGTAAAAATCGCCTTTTTTCGGGGTTCCAACGGTCTTTGCGTAAGAAGCGCCGCCTTTTTTAAGAAAATATTCCAGTACCGGCAGGTCACTGATGACGGCGTCCACATTGCCGTTTTTAAGTTCCAGGCAGGCAAGGTCTGACGTATCAAAGTTCGTCACCTTGGCGCCTTCAATCTTTTCGGCTTCTTGAGCGCCCGTCGTACCAAGCTGGACACCAATGCGTTTGCCTTTTAAATCATCGAGGG
>ERZ791624.28-NODE-28-length-95835-cov-11.876686_pt1 | contig 95835 bp, 79 predicted proteins | sample MGYA00510058_ERZ791624 | MGnify/ENA primary metagenome ERZ791624 (study PRJEB30046, sample SAMN00715158) | human gut metagenome | study: EMG produced TPA metagenomics assembly of the A metagenome-wide association study of gut microbiota in type 2...
CTGATGAATATTGTTATATTCTTTTCAGTGCTTTCAACAAATTTGCTGAAGAACCAAAAAATATATAACACTTATATCGAATATAAGGATAAGGTTGATGTTTTTTATGTAGCTTTTAGCGGAGGAAAAGATAGTGTCGTAGCCTTTGACCTTGTTCAGAGAGCTTTGCCGCACAATAAAATGAAAGTCTTGTTTGGGGATACTGGGATGGAGTTCCCTGACACATATGATGTCGTTGATAAGGTGGAGAGTATTTGCCGAGAAAATGGAATAGACTTTCTACGGGCAAAGAGCGACTTTGATCCAGAATCCACATGGAAGAAATTCGGTCCACCTGCTCAAACAATGAGGTGGTGCTGCAGCGTTCACAAAACAGCTCCTCAGATATTGCTCTTAAGACAATATTTGGAGAATCCCCATTTCCGTGGAATGGCTTTTACCGGAATTAGAGGAGATGAAAGTGCATCAAGAAGTGAATACGAAGATGTTAGTCTCGGAGAAAAAGTAAGAGGACAGTATAGCTGCCATCCAATCTTGGAATGGAATGCGGCTGAATTGTTTTTATACATTTATGAACGAGATTTGATTATTAACGATGCATATAAAAAAGGCAACAGCAGGGCAGGCTGCTTGGTTTGTCCTCTGGCAACTACAAAAAATATGTATTTTAAGGAGCAATCTTATAAATATGCTGAGGTAGGGAAGAGAACGACAACAACATTTAACAACATCATACTGAATACGACGGCCAAGGAACTTTCGTCTGAGGCGGCTGTTCAGGAGTTCATGAATATTGCTGGATGGAAAGCAAGACGCAGCGGTAAGGAGTTATCATTCGCCAAAGAGTATACAGTCGAAAGTTTCGACAAGGGCGTATTAACGATAAGACTCCTAAGGCAGTCAACAGAATGGAAAGAATGGTTAAAAACTGTTGGAGAGGTTAACTACCTTGAAAATGGAAATGTCGAAATAATATATGAAGGAAAACCGTATTTGATGACTGTCCAGACAAATGGGCAGGAAACAGATTTTACTATCAATATTGGAAGCAACACTAAGCAGGACATATATTTTATGTCTGCTTTGAAAACGGTAATGAGAAAATCCGCCTATTGTATAGGTTGCAGAGTATGTGAGGCAAACTGTCCAAGCGGATTTATTTCCATGAAAGATGGCGTGGTTAAGATAGATGACAGATGTGTCAAGTGCAAAAAGTGTCACGACGTATTTCACGGGTGCTTGGTCGCAAATTCAATGAGATTGCCGAAAGGAGAAAGAAAAATGGGAAGCATTGATCGATATGGAAACATGGGGATTGAGTATTCTTGGGTCGTGGAATACTTTAAGAAGAAGGACGAGTTCTGGACATCGCCACATGACTTGGGAAAGAACATGGTAAAAAATCTTAAAGCGTTTCTTAATGACGCAGAAGTCACAGTCAAGGGGAAGTTTGCAGAATTCGGTGATGTTATTGATAGATTAGGTGTGGAAACTGTAAATGCATGGGCTCTCCTTGCTTGTAATCTGGCGTACACTTCCGAGTTTAATTGGTGGATCAAGAATATCGAGGTTTCCTATTCATATACTCCTGATGAGATTTTATCCATGCTTGACGATACAATGAGCCAGAATTCGAGGTCTCATATTGTTTCCGCTTATAAGAACATCTTCATCTCAAATACTATTTTGGGAAATGAGATTGGTATGGGAGCGTGTGAGTATGAGATTAAGGGCAATAAGAGATATTGGAACTCTGTAATTAGGTCTGCCTGGACAAATCCAGATCCTGAAGTAATTTTATACTCGTTGTATAAATTTGCTGAGGCGTGTGGCGGCTATTATCAGTTTACGCTGAGCCGTCTGCTCGACCATGATATAGAAAGCGATGGAATTAGCCCTACCGAGATCTTCTGTCTTGAACGGAAATCCATGGAGAAGATACTTAACGGATTAAATATCAACCATCCAGATTTTATTACTGCACAGTTCAATCTGGATTTGGATACGATTACTTTAAACGCGGATAAGTCCTCGTCAGATGTACTCGCGTTGTTATAAGGAGGTGTGGCATTATGGCGATGGAGAATTATCGTTATTATTTCGATATTGATCCCGACTATTTTCCGGCGGTCAATGAGGCTGTTATAAACAGTAACCATGATATGTGGAAGAAATTCTTCCCCCATGACACATTCATCAAGCTGGTGAAGAATACAGTGAATGTTCTTGACCGGAAGCAGAAGCTGTCTATCTGGGTCGAGGGTGCGTATGGTACTGGAAAGTCACACGCAGTGCTTACCTTAAAGAAGCTTCTCGATGCGGATGAATCCGATGTGCAGGAGTATTTTGACAAATACGGGATGGACAATGATTTATGCAATAACCTCCTGAGGATAAAGAACAGCGGTCGTGTCCTTACGGTGCATCGTTACGGCTCTTCCAATATTCGTGGAGATAATGATCTTGTCCTTGCCATTCAGGAGAGCATTGAGAAGGCGTTTGCCGTAGCCGGTATTGAAAACAAAGGCAGGGATTCCCTCAAAGAAGCTGTCATTCGATATCTTACAGATGCTGAGAATAAGCAGAGCTTTAACGTATATGTGAAGGGAAGCTACGCAGATCTGTTTGGTGGAGATGATGTGGATGCTATTGTTGAGAATCTCCGCACATATAAGGATGCCGCTCTTCATGCGCTCATGGATAAAATTTTCAAAGTCGCCAGAGAACGTCAAATCCGTGCGTTTTCCATGACGGCCAGTGATCTGGCGGACTGGATCAAGGAAGTTATTGAGGTGAATAGTCTCAAGGCCATTGTGTTTATTTGGGATGAGTTTACCGAGTATTTCTATAACAACAGCAGGAATCTTACAGGATTCCAGGAGCTTTGTGAATTGAGTGAAACAGAACCTTTCTATTTCATTCTGGTCACTCATGTAAGCTCAGGTCTTTTCCATGAAGGAGATAAGGACTTCATCAAGCTGAACGGAAGGTTTGTCAATCCGCACAGCTTAATTAGCCTGCCGGAGAATATAGCATTCCAGCTGATGGGCGCGGCTATGGAAAAGAATACGGACAAGGTCGTTCAGGATGACTGGGCTGAGGTGACGGATGAGCTTTCGGATAGAACAAAAGAATCCAGAAAGATTGTGATGGGTATAGCAAGCATTAAAGAGAAAGAAATGCTTGATATTCTTCCGATTCATCCATACACAGCACTTTTACTTAAGCATATATCATCTGCGTTTGACTCAAACCAACGCAGCATGTTTGATTTTATAAAAAATGACCGTGGGGATGAAATAAAAGGCTTCCAGTGGTTTATAGACAATTTCGGGCCGGAAAATGACAATCCTTTGCTCACCATAGACATGCTGTGGGAGTTCTTTTATGACAAGGGAAGAGACCTGCTGGCACATGATATACGCACCGTCCTTGACTACTTCACAAGAAGCCAGAATCAGAAGCTCGATGCAGATGAGAAGAGAATACTGAAGACAGTCCTTCTTCTGCAGGCGATTTCTCAGCATGCCGGAGATTCCGTTGAGCTTTTCATTCCGAACGAGAAAAACGTTGATCATGCCTTTGAGGGCTCTGACATGGATGGCGGTGCTGCCGGAAGGTGCGCTGAAAAACTTGTCAGAGATAAAATTCTGTTCAAAAAGCAGCTTGGAAACGGAAAGTTTCAGTACAATGCCTATGTCAACGAGGTCAGCGGTGCTGAACTTGATAAATTCAAAGACGTTATCGACAGAAAGACCACATCTGCACTGATAACAGAGCTATTAACTGACAGGACGACTGTCACAGACGCACTGACACTTGGCGGTGCCATGAAACTTCGTTATGAGTTGAAGTATGTATCTGCGGCAGATTTTGATCAGGCGATTCGTGCTCTTCGTAATCGCGAGAACGAATTTGAAAACAAGATTCCGGCAGTTGCATGTTTTGCCAAAAACGACACCGAGGCAAATGCCATCGCAAAGAAAATCAGGGATGCTATTAAGGATGGCAGCTTCAATATAGTGTTTATTGATGCTACGGTCACACCATTCGGGCAGGATGGTTATTCGCAGTATCGTAATGAGATGGCGCAGTCTATGTATCAGCAGGGCAAAGACAATACTCTGGCAACTCAGTACTCAAATAATGCCAAGGATGCTCTGAAAAAATGGAAGAATCGGATTGCCAGTGGCGAATTTGTAGTATATACGAAGAAAAAAACTGATGGTGAAAGAGCCACTTCTATGGAAAGTCTCATGGCCATCCTGCAGGGGATTAATAAAGAGAAATTCTCGGACTGCTTAGAGGGAGCCTATAATGTGCTCCCGACAATGTTTACACCGTCCAGCCTGAAACTCGGTGTGGAGTGTGGTGCGACAAGAACCACAAGGCAAACATTCTCCTCTGGTAATGTTACCACCAAGCTTGAAACTGCTTTGCAGGATGCATGGAACGATGACAGATATTGGGAAAGTCATCCGAATATCCTTATTTCGAGGATTAAGAAGGATATTGATGAAGCTATTCAGAAAGCTTTCGATGATGGCGGGAGAATTTCAATAAAGTCCATTTATGAAATTGTACAAGGGAAACCTTATGGCTTTATGCCTTGTAATCTGTCGGCCTTTATTCTTGGCTTCGTTTTGAGGGAGTACATTGACGGGTCATACAGCTGGAGCGATGGACTGACGAATGATTCGCTTAACCTCGATAAACTCAAAGAAATGGTAGCCGAGGTTATCAATCTTCAGATTACTCCGAATGCCAGGTATAAGGATAAATATATTGTGGCAATGACTCCGGAAGAGAAGGCATTCAATGAGGCTACGTCCATCGCATTTGGCATACCGCTTCATCTTTGCACTTCCATCGAACAGACCAGAGAGAGAATCCGGAATAAGTTGAAGGAGTATTCGTTCCCTATCTGGACGATTAAGGAAATTATGCCTGGAATAGCCCTTAAGACAGAGGAGTCTGTTATTAGAAGTCTTATCGACTGCTATTGCGGCATTGCCAACAGCAACAATATGGGCGGTTCCAAAACTGACAACAGCATCGCACTTGAAATAGGAGAAATTTGTCTTAAAAACAAGAATGCTTCTGAAGATCTGAAGGGACTGTTGACAAAGGAAAACTGTACCGAGGGGATGAAGAAATATGTGGCTGACTTCGAAGGTGGACAGCTGGTTGAACTTGCATCAGAAATCGGAGATAACGGGCAGTACATCAATGTGCTCAGAGGCAAATTTGATGCGGATGCTGCCAACTGGGTTTGGAATATTGAAACGGCTCAGCAAAAAATCCGCGAAGTCATCTTGGAGTACAAGATTATTTCGGAAAGCAGCAAGGTAATTGGCAAGAATATAACCTTTACCAACACTATCCGCGAATGGTGTGACAAGTGCGGTTTAATACGTATTTCTTATGCGACTGCAAAGAACCAGTTCGGAGGTATGGAGTCATTTATGGAGATGCTTTGCAGTATAAAACGTGCAGGAACGATTCTTGACTCACAGAAACAGAAATTCCTTGATTTGCTGGTTGCTAATGCCGAGGGCTTCAATCGTTTCTATAACAATCAAGTGGATCTGTTCAAGGAAGTATGTGCGTTTTATCTGGATGGATTCTCAGATGAAGAAATCCGGGGATTATATCAGACTCTACCGACCGGGGTATTTATAGATGACAAAGTAGCTTACACGAATATAGTTGATGCGAAAGCTAAGGACTATCGCAGCAATCTGGGTAATGAGCAGCTTAAGGCTTTGTGGAGGGAAAAGACGAAGTCTGCATCCCCGATAGAATGGTCGAGAAAGCATCTTATGCCGATTTTGAGTCTGGTGCCAGACGCTGAGGTACAGAACGCTCGAGCTGCTTTTGGAACTTTGAACAGAAACCATCCAGATGCTTCTTCCGTTGAGAAAGCAAGAGAGTACCTTGAGAAGGCGTCCTTCTACAAGCTTATGGATGATCAGACTACTCTCGACAGAATATTCAGGGATACGATCATCAAGAATTATGATGTGATGTTGACAGATATTGATGAGGTGAAGGGATATCTGGATAGCAGGATAACACAGGAGCCATATGACTGGTTCGGTCTTCCTGAAGTGGATAAAAAACTGCAGCAGATGGCTGAAGCAAAGTACAATCAGGAAGGTTGTACAAGAGCACTTGAAAAGATTGATAGCATGGATGATGCAGATGTGAAGCGGTATCTCAAGGAACTGATTAAGGATAATATGACGGTTGGCATGGAAATCATCAAAAGATAATTGAAGGGTTGGTTATGGATATAGCTGAATGTAAAAAAAAGATAGACAGATATCTTTCAAAAGAGAATGTCCAGCCTCTGATTGTTGATGTTCAAAATCGCGAAGACTTGAATGCTCTTAAGCAGCACTATAAGGTTGGAGCTACGAAGTTTATAGCTGCGTCCCATTTCTGTGGAGATGACAGTCTTCCGAAGCTGGATGCTCTCTATAATGAGATCTCCAACTTTACTGGAACGTGCTTTGTTACTGGCTTGACTTCGTTTGTAAAGCTTCAGGGCGAGGCAGAACTTAGGAAGGTTTTGAGCGAGCTTCTTGCCATGACAATTAAAGGGCATGTTGTGGTGCTCTCTTACCAGTGCGCTAAATACCTTGAATTTCGCGATCCGAGAATTAAGCCTCGAATTGTTGTCGTGGAAGGAGCGGCAAAAGGAGTAACAGAAGTAGTTCTTGTTGCTCCACAGCTTTCTTTGCCAGCAAGAATAAATGCTGTGAATGGCATAGATAATTTTGCTGCAACGGTTGAAACCTACGCTGACAGCAGGCTTTATATCCGCACAAAGTGTACGAGGGTGCAATTTCCCAATGCTCTGTATATGATCAATGGCTTGTCAAAAGCCTATGATGTCCTGCTTCAAAAAGATCCGAAAACTTCGGAATTGAGTGAGGCAATAGGAACAGACGCACAATGGAAATATGCGCTTGACCGATTTGAGAAAAAGCCGGAATGGGTTGATGTGATAGATGATGAGTTTGGTAATCATTTAACATTAGAGACACATGCCGCATCCTTTGCAAAGATGCAGGCAGAACGAATGTGGCTGTACTATGTTGGTCTAAAGCTGTTTGGAGCAAAGAATCACTGGTGTCTTAATGATGCCGCTGTACATTCCTCAAGCATCAAAGACCTTGTTACGAAGGTTTATAGGGGGATACTCAGCAAAAATCATAAGGATAAAGATTTCTGGGAATGTTATGAGAGCAGGAAAACTCTACTGAACCAGATTGGAAACCAGTCGGCTGAATTGACCTCTTTCTGCAAGGTTGTTGTCGGTAAGGGGAAAGATGCGATTTATTACCTTACAAACAATACTCAACAGGAAAGAGAAGCTATATTTGCGTTTTTAGATCAGTATGGGCTTGAATATCAAAGGGACGAGCTGATTGGGATCCTCAAACATGTCTATCCGACATTGTATGCTTATATGCTACCGTTCCGCTTCAAGAATGAGCTGTTGGATACATATTTCCAGGATTATAAGTATCAGAAGATTATTAACAAGCTCTTACCTGAATTTTATGGGGTTGTTCTTGAACAGGCTGTCAAGAGAGATTACAACCTGATCTTGGAACCACGTTCCTCGAAGATCGAAAAGTTAAAGACCAAAAACGCTCTGCTGTATTTTATGGACGCAATGGGCGTGGAATATCTGGGATACATTCTGGAGGAGTGCAAGGTACTGGGACTGCGCACTAAAGTAAGTGTATGCCGTTGCGAACTGCCTTCGCTGACATTTAAGAATAAGGAATTTCTTGAGCCTTGGCCTGAAAACCAGGTAGTTTCTATCAAAGATATTGATGAAATTAAGCATCACGGTAAATACGACTATGATTACTACAGCAATTCAAAGCTTCCTCTTCACCTGACAAAAGAACTGGATGTAATACACGATACGTTGGAGAAAATCAGGAACAAGCTGATTGGTGGAGATATCCAGAGTGCTGTAATGATTGCAGACCATGGAGCCAGCAGACTGGCTGTACTTCATGATACGGAGAATATCTGGGAAATGGCAGAAAAGGGACAGCACTCCGGTCGATGCTGCCAGAAGAGCGAAATTGATGTTCAGCCGGATTATGCTACAGACGCAGGAGATTTCTGGGCACTTGCAAATTACGACAGGTTTAAAGGTGCAAGAAAAGCTAATGTTGAAGTGCATGGCGGTGCTACGCTTGAGGAGATCTGCGTTCCTATTATCGAGTTTACTTACGGTGATGTTACGATTGAAGTTCATTTGATGCCAGTAGATGCATCCGGTGTTGATTTTGCGGATGTTCTTGAAATAGAGGTAAGTTTCAGAAAGAAAGCAGCCATGAAACTGTTTATGACCGCTGAGATGTCTGACGTAAGCGTAGGTGTCGATGGAAAGAGATATGATGCTGTGGAGTTAGGCAATAATTTCTACAGAGTTGATATGCCAGACCTCAAAAAGCCGGGTAAGTACTCCGTGACTGTTTATTCAGGAGACAATGTTATAGCTGAAAACCTCCCCTTGATCATAAAGAGAGAAGGTCAACGGGAAAGAGACCTGCTGTAGGAGGTGTGATTAATGGAAAACAAGCTTCGAGAATGCTTTGAAGATATGGTGGTATACAAGGATCTGAAGAAAAGTAATTTTTTTTCTTCCCTTGGACTGCCTTCGTTCCTTAGGGATTGGGTTCTTAAGAAGTTCGAGGATGATGAGGGTAACTATGATGTGGAGGAAGTTACAGAGTTCATCCAGACCTATCTCCCGAAGAAAGAGGAATGGATTAGTATAAAAAACAGAATTATTTATGAAAATGAGAGGGTAAAGATTCTCACGAAAGTTGGGATTGATATCGATATCAAGACCGGCGATATATCTTTCTCTCTTCCGAATTTCGGCCTGACCAATAAGGAGACAATCATAGAGCCTCCGGTATGGGAGCATTATAAAGACGAATTGACAAATGGCCAGGAGACATGGGGCATCATTGAATTGGGATACAGGCTCCCGGATGATACTGTAAAACCGAAGATTCCGGGCAAGATTAAAATGACAGGATTCACAAATTTCTGCCCGTATATGGCTGACCTTGATTATTACAAGGATGTTCGTGGTGAGTTTGAAATCTCTGAATGGATTGATATTCTGCTTGGAGCCATTGATTATAATGCGTCAGGCTATAAGGACGAGAACGAAAAACTGGCTATGCTCACACGGCTCCTTCCCTTTTTGGAGAAAAGGCTTAATCTTCTGGAGCTTGCTCCAAAGGGGACGGGAAAATCCTATGTGTTTGGTAATGTAAGCAAATATGGACTGCTTACCGACGGCGGTAAAATCACCCGTGCCAAGATGTTTTACGATACATCCCGTCGAACTCCCGGCTTCATTATTGGCAACGATTTTGTGGCAATTGATGAAGTGAAACTCGTAACCTTTAACGATATCAGTGAGATGCGTTCCATTATGCAAGGTTATATGGAACGGGGGAGGTTTAATATTGGCGGATACGAGGGAGAGTCCTTTGCAGGAGTTGTCCTGCTTGGCAACATCGCCATCGAAAACATGGATGAGTACTCAAGTATGTTTGGCGAGCTTCCTACATTATTCCAGGAAAGTGCTCTTGTTGACCGTATTCACGGATTTATTAAGGGCTGGGATATTCCTAATATGCGGGATGACCTGAAGGTTTCTGGCTGGGCATTGAATTCGGAATATTTCTGCACTGTGCTGCATATGCTGAGAGATGATGTAAGCTACAGGGCGATTGTAGACAGGATTGTGGAAGTCTCCGACAATGCATATGTAAGACATACAGAAGCGGTAAAACGCATTGCAACAGCTTATTTAAAGCTCCTTTTCCCTCAGTGGCGTAGACCGGAGGATGTTGACATGAGGCTGTTCAATAGGTATTGTCTCAGACCGGCTGTGAATATGAGAAAGATTATATGGAGGCAGATGTCCATCCTTGATTCCGAATACAAAAATGAGAACAAACAGATGCCAACCTTTAGCTTAAGGAATATAGAAAATGAAGTATGAGTGCGTGATATGCGGGAAGACCGATATCGACAAGGATACAGTGGGCATCAACAAAAAACTCCTCGGTGAGAATATTCAGAACTTCTATTGTATGGATTGCCTCGCTGAATATCTTGAATGTACGGTCGAGGAGCTATTAGATAAAATCGAAGAGTTTAAAGCTGAGGGCTGCAAACTTTTCATGTAGAGGTGTCTATGAAGAAAATCGTATATGCAGATAATGCTGCAACTACAAAACTGGATATAGATGCCTTTGAAGCGATGAAACCATTTCTTCTCGAAGAGTATGGGAATCCATCACAGCCATACGCTTTCTCAAGGGCTCCGAAAAAGGCAATAAAGGAATCCCGTGAGATTATTGCGGAGTGCATTGGAGCTTCACCGGAAGAAATCTATTTTACTTCCGGCGGTACTGAAAGTGATAACTGGGCAATAAAGGGTGTCGGACTTTCAGGCAAAAAGAACTCAACCATTATTACATCCGCTATAGAGCACCATGCAATTCTACATGCCTGTGAAGCGGTGGAGAGGCTTGGGTGCCAAGTTTCTTATTTGGAGCCTAATTCTGATGGGGATATTATACCGGTAACGCTTGAGAAGGCTATTACTGATCAGACGAGCTTAGTATCGGTAATGTATGCGAATAATGAAATTGGCACAGTGCAGCCAATTAAGGAGCTCTGTGACATTGCTCATGCTCACGGAGCTCTCTTCCATACGGATGCATTCAGACGGTGGGGCATGTCCAGATAGATGTCAAAAAGCTCGGTGTCGATATGCTTTCTGCATCGGCGCACAAGTTTAATGGAGTTAGAGGGATTGGCTTCCTTTATGTAAAGGCAGGCACACCAATAGTTCCATATGCTGACGGGGGTTCTCAGGAAGGCGGCCTTCGAGCAGGAACAGAGAATACTGCCGGAATTGTATGCATGGCAAAAGCACTGCAAGTGAACTGTAAAAAAATCTTAGAGAATCAGGATTATGTGAGATCGCTCGAAACAGAACTTCTGAACAGACTGAGAGAGAATGATATAGCATTTATTAGAAATGGCGGTGCGGATACACTGCCCGGTCTCATAAGTCTTTCCTTTGCAGATAAAGATGGTGAGGCAATCCTGCACAGATTAGATTTGATGGGGGTTGCCGTATCTACTGGGTCGGCATGCAACAGCCAGGACACTGAAATCTCTCATGTGCTGAAAGCAATTAAGTTAGATGAGAGATATGCCAAAGGGACGATACGGATTTCTCTTGGAAGAAATAATTCGTATGGAGATGTTGAAGCAATTGCTGAAGCTTTAAGCAGAATCGTTGGATCAGGGAATCATGAAACATAAAGTAAAAGTTCAGGTTCCGGTCGAGAAGCGGTGGACTCCTCGGTTTCAAGAAAACCGTCATGGAGACTCGCACCATCGAGGTGGATGACAAGACCTACAAGAAGTTAAAGAAGGAACAGAAAAATCGTCCGTATACTGTGGAAGAGATGATGTTCTATGACGAGATTTTTGATGTTTGGGATTAGCCTATGTTCGGTTTTGGGAAGAAGAACAAGGTAGATAAGGCAGCGTGGGCTGCATTGGTATTTTCAGAGCCTCCGAAGAATCCGGAGAAGCTGTCGGAAGAGCAGCTATCTGCTCTCACAACTGGAATCCTTATGCAGCATGCACGAATCATCAACGATAGCGTTAGGTTGGTTCAGACTACGAAGAATCCGGATACGAAGCAGGGCAGGATTGAACTGTCTCTGAAGCATTATGACGGAATGCTGAAGCTGAAGTCGTTCTGTAACGAAGAACAGCTGGCAATGATACAGGCAGAAGAGCAGGCTATGAAAGGTGCAAAGATACTATGACGTGGGAAGATTTTTACGACAAATTCTATGAATGGGCTGATAGTACACAGGTCAGAAAGATTTCGGAACTGACCACGTTCGGAAGCCATGCTCAGGTCGCAGAAGTCATCTTGATGTATGTGAATGAAAAGGATGCCTCACGCCTTGCCAGAAAAGCTCTGGCGGCTGGTGTCAAATTTACTCCGGCAGAGATTGTGGAGATGGACGGCTCGGTCAGTAAGGACTGCCTTAACCAGATGGTAAAAACGGCGCTGGGAGACTTCACGCAGGAGCAGGTAGAGAGTCTGACGTACAGCATAGATGATGACCTGCAGGCAGATCTCGAAAAGCGTTACTGTCATTATGAGTATGATGACGATGTGCAGATTGAGGAACCTGAAGAGACAAGACGTCAGAAGAAGCCAGGTAAACTGTTCGGGCTTTTTGCTCTTGCAGGGATGGCATCAGAGTTTGGCTCACAGAAAAAGACACCTCGTTTCCGTGTCGGCGAGCATGTGAGAGTACGCTGGCGCGGTCAAGAAGGAACCATCATCGATATAAACGGCGGGCTTTATATGGTCTCGCTCGATGATGGCAGGACGGTCGATTCCTTCCCGAAGTCGGATTTGGAGAAGGCGTGGTAAACCTTTTAAGGTTTCCTCACACAATTTAAGGATACCTATACTTTTTAAGGATTGCCTTTTAGGGGGTTCGGAAAGGAGGCACAGCCGGAATGAGCACAGCAACAGCAAGAGTATATCGGAGCAATTTCGCAGGCCGGTTTATGCCCTTTGAAATGCGAAAAAGCCCGCAGAATAAGGCTTTCTACGGGCATCGGCACACATATTTGGGAAAAGCACATTGTATCAAAGATAGAATCTTGTTAGATGGGGCTTGCGGTACCGGCGGTATGCTAACGGTTGCACAGAACAGGTTTTTAGAGCTTGCAAAGAAGCATGGAAAAGAGGTAGCTATTCATCTGTTTGGTCAGGAAATCAATCCGGAGACATATGACAAAGTAAGGAGGCACTTCATTTGGCAAAGAAAAAAGATGAGATAACCATCCGTTCCAGCGCAGCAGAGTACTTAACCTATGTTGCCTCAGTGGGTGATCAGCAGGACAGCATAGAGATGCGCTATGAGGATGAAAATATATGGTCGACACAGAAGATGATGGCCACATTGTATGATGTTGGTTTACCGACGATAAATGAACATATTAAAAAAATATACGCGGATAGTGAATTGGAAGAGGCCGCAACTATTCGGAATTTCCGAATAGTTCAAACCGAAGGTTCTCGTCAGGTCACACGCGATATCAAGCACTATAGCCTTCAAATGATCATTGCCGTTGGCTTCAAGGTCAATTCCGAGCGGGCCGTGCAGTTTCGTAAATGGGTAAACCAGATCGCCAAGGACTACACCATCAAAGGATGGGTGATGGATGATGAACGGCTGAAACGAGGAACGTATTTGACAGAGAAGTATTTCGACGAGCAGTTAGAGCGTATCCGTGAGATTCGTGCCAGCGAAAGAAAGTTCTATCAGAAGATTACTGACCTGTATGCGACAGCCATTGACTATGACAAAAATTCTGCAACGACGAGAAGATTCTATGCGACTGTCCAGAATAAAATGCATTACGCCGTTCATGGACATACGGCGGCGGAGCTGATCGTGGAAAGAGCGGATCACACAAAAGAGCACATGGGGTTAACCACCTGGGCAGATGCACCGGAAGGAAAGATTAAGAAAAGTGATGTTACGGTTGCTAAGAATTATTTGAGTCAGGATGAAATGAAGCAGCTGAATCGTATGGTTACGGCATATTTGGATTTTGCTGAAAACATGACCTTGCGCCATATCCCGCTTACGATGCAGGACTGGGAAAAGAGGCTCAACAGCTTCATTGAAATGTTTGACTATGGTATTTTACAGGACGCGGGTAAGGTGTCCGCAGAAATTGCAAAGCTTCATGCTGAGACAGAATTTGAAAAATACCGTGTCATCCAGGATAGATTGTTCATGTCTGATTTTGATAAGTATATGCTGGAATTAGAAGAAAACACAAAGAAATAAGGATCGGATTCTAGGTCGAGACGGTGAAATCCGGCAACTCAACTCCCTGCGAGTGTATGGCAAATTCGTGCTCAGAGAGGATGAATTGTGTAGAAGTTGAGCGGCTTTCACTGTCTCAACGGTCGAGACAGTGGCAGGAAGCAGCAGTGTAAAATTGCCTTGCATTATATAGATAGCAAAGTCTTTATACAGACTTGTTCCCATAGACTTCGATGGTCAAGACCTTGATATGGATGTTATTTTTGCCACAGATTGCATCTGTTTGTAGCTGTGAATGCGTGGTTTCAAAAGGCGTGGACCTGTTTCCTTTTTGACATGATATGTTTCCGCAAACGGGCACAGAACCTGACATCAATCAGAAGGTATCGTGCCATGTGGAGACTGTGGTGCTGATGTCGAAAAAAGGATAAATCTGAGTTTTCAAACTATAGAGTAGGTGAACACTGTTATGCACGGAAAATCAATAGAACTTTTTCTTGTCAACGGATCAGCTGACAGCATCGTTACAGCCGAATTATCCAACTGGAACGCAAGGCAATAAAAATTCCAAGAATAGAAGTTTCCGACTGCAAAAGAGACGATATTCAGGAACCTGGAGTGTATTTTTTTATTCTGTAAAGATGAGGGAAACGATGAAGATTCAGTTTATATAGGTGAAGCTGAGAACGTCAAAGATCGTCTTTTGCAGCATCTTAGAGATGTGGCTACAGAAAAATAAAAATATTACTGGAATGCAGCAGTAATTTTTACAGACCGTGACCTTAACAAGGCCCTGATTAGATATCTTGAGAACAGGCTTGTTGAGTTAGCCAAAAACAGTAGGCGCTATGAAGTTCTTACAAAAAACACATATAAGAATACTGTTTTAAAGGAATCTCAGATTGCTGCAATGGAAGAGTTTCTGGACAATATAAAGGTTCTTGTTAACGCTATGGGATACAAAGTATTAGAACCTTTACGCCATGACAGTTCGCAACAGCATGACAGAAACGAAAATCTTCTTTATCTTAAGACCGGTACTGCTGATGCCGTTGGAGAAATAACTTCAGAAGGATTTGTCGTTCTAAAAGGATCGGGAATTAACGAGAAGACGTCTGGGAAATCCCTGTCAAAAGGCATGAAGGCTATTCGTGAAAAACATATAGCATCAGGACTTGTCAACGAAGAGCACATTACGACTGAGGATATATTATTTTCAAGTTCTTCTGCAGCTACTGATTTCGTAACCGGATACAGTGTCAGCGGACCTGCAGTATGGAAAAATATAAAAGGAAAATCATTAAGAGAGATAAAATCTGAATAGCAATGTGCTAAGTTTACTGATGATTTAATAATTTGAGCTGATATGTACAATCCTCAAATGAAAAACTTTATAAAAGAGGCCGATTCTGGATGTTTTAACGGAACATATGAGATTACAGGTACTACACATTCAGCCATTATTAAACAGAATAATCATAATTAGTTATTTCTTACTAATTACATCTTTTTGTTTCTGAGTTCACACTTATCATGTCAGTCAGTGCTTAATATTCTGATTTTTCCTAAAGATCATGCATAATAATGGACTGTTTTTGATAAGTGTTTACCACTCCTTTTTGTATTAGTAAAATAGTACACAGAAACAGCCTCTTATTTAAGATCTGGTTAAGTCGTATTCAAAGTTGAATTCAACTTTCAAAAGAATAAATAAACGGAGATTATTGTGAAAAAGATTATTTTGACAGGTGACAGACCAACTGGCCGCCTACATGTAGGTCATTATGTAGGTTCATTAAAAGAGCGTGTTAGTCTGCAAAATTCAGGCGAGTACGATGAAGTTTATATCATGGTCGCAGATGCTCAGGCTTTAACTGACAATGCAGATAATCCTGAAAAAGTTCGCCAGAATGTAATGCAGGTAGCTTTAGATTATTTAAGCTGCGGTATTGACCCTACCAAGTCAAATATCTTTATTCAGTCAATGATCCCTGAGTTAGCTGAGCTTACTGTTTACTACATGAACTTAGTAACTGTATCTCGTGTTCAGCGTAACCCAACTGTAAAAGCAGAGATTAAGCAAAAGAATTTTGAAACAAGTCTGCCATTAGGCTTTTTCTGCTATCCAGTAAGCCAAGCATCAGATATCACCGCCTTTAAGGCAACTACAGTTCCTGCAGGTGAAGATCAGATGCCAATGATTGAGCAGTGCTGTGAAATTGTAAGAAAGTTCAACGAAGTTTACGGTGAGACCCTAGTTGAGCCAAAGATTGTATTACCTACTAATAAATCATGCTTAAGATTACCTGGTATCGATGGTAAAGCTAAGATGAGTAAGTCATTAGGTAACTGCATCTACTTATCAGACACTGAAGAAGACACCAAAAAGAAAGTTATGTCTATGTTCACAGATCCTACTCACCTGCGTAGAGAAGATCCTGGTCATGTTGAAGGTAACCCTGTATTTACTTATCTTGATGCATTCTGCAAGGATGAGTATTTTGCTGAGTACTTACCTGACTACAAGAACCTAGATGAGTTAAAAGCTCATTATCAGCGTGGCGGTTTAGGTGACATGGTAGTTAAGAAGTTCTTAAACAATGTTATCCAGACAGAACTTCGCCCAATTCGTGAAAGACGCAATGATTGGGAAAAGAGACTTCCTGATGTTTATGAGATCTTAAAGCAGGGTACAGCTAAAGCACGTGAAACTGCAGCTCAGACTTTAAGTGAAGTAAAGCACGCAATGCGTATTGATTACTTTACAGATGACAATCTATTAAAGTAAAAGATTTCTCAATTAAAGTAATTTAATCACAAGGTCAGGCTATATTGCTTGGCCTTGTAGTAATTATCAGTTTTTATTAAAACTTTCCTTTAAGCTCTACTGTTTTATTCTTCTTTGCTCCTATCTCTTTTTACATGGGTCTTTTTACTTAGATAAAAGCTGATACATGCTGTAAGAATTTGCGGTAACACCATACACCACCATACACCTGTAAGTGAGTAGAATCTTGGAATAATCAAAAGTAAAACGATTAGCATGATAGGTTCGGCATAAATGCAGACGTAAGATAGGATTTTACGCTCAGTTGAATAAAAGGCACTTGAGCAGATCCTGCTGTAAGCATAAAAGAACATACCTACTAAGAACACTGGAGTTGCAATTGCAATCTCAAGTGCTGCCTCATCAGAAGTACCAAATAAATTGCCTAAATTATCTCTTGCAACAAAAATGATGACGATACTTACAGTTGATAAAAACAGCGCTGTGAACAAGGACAGGCGTCTTGTAATTGCGTAGTCAGTAAATCTCCTTTCTCCATAGAATCTACTCATCAAAGGCTGAGCACCTGCGCTTACGCCTTGAAGAACGCAGTATACAAAGAAGAGTATGAATTCAATACAAGAAATGGTTGATACCGCTAAAGCTCCGCCATAATAAAGTGAATAGCGTTCATAAAAAAGATAGAGACCATAGGTGACATATTGATACCAAACTGCGCAATACCAATTTTCATGATCTTAAGTGAGGTTTTCTGTACATTTACAGGCTTTGAAAGCTTTAGCATCTGGTGTTTTTTAACGTAATAGATGCAACCAACTATAGTAACTGCCTGGCTTAATAAAGTTGCGATGGCAGCACCATGAATCCAAAAGGAAAGATCATGATGAGTACATAGTCTAGAACAATGTTCATGACAAAACCAATGACCATGAAGTAAGTTGCATAGGTTACATTGCCATTGTTTCTCATATAGGGTACAAAGACTGAGCCTGATAACTGAATAATGGTAGCACCAAACATGTACCATAAGTAAATCTTGCCATAAGATGCAACATCACCTCTAGCTCCAAATACATCAAGAATTTCGACCATCCATACAAAAGGCACGATGGTGATAATTAAAGAGACGAGAGCCAGTAAGATTAAGGCAACTTTTAAACTCTTATAGGCTTTTTCTAAATTGCCACGTCCTGATTCAATAGACCAAATTACAGCACCACCTAAACCAATACCTGAGCCTAGAGCAAAGGTTAATGCTACAGCAGGGAAGACAATGTTAATAGCAGAAACACCAGCATCACCTAGAGCATTGCCCATGAAGAATCCATCAACAACGGAGTAAACGCCTAAAATGGTAAAGGCAAGAATTGATGGAATGATGAATTTAAAGAAGTGTTTTAAATCGTAACCTTGAAACATAAGATTATTGATCCTTCTTGTTAAGTCTCTTCTCAAACAGCATGTTGTACATTTCAAGTCCATCTATGATGGCTTTGTTCTTATCTCCTAAAATAGCAGTGACTTCATCCTCAATTTTCATCATTTTGTCCAAAACAGAGAGTGCGTACTTTTCACCTGAAGACGTAAGTTTTAATTACTTTTGTCTTTTATCTTTTTCATCCTGAACAGTAAGGATGAAGCCTTCTGTTTTGTATTTTTTACAGCAGAGTTTATGCTTTGCTTAGAGATGACATAGTAAGCACCCAGTTCTATTTGAGTAAGAGGAGCATCTGTATTTAAGAGGGCATAAAGCACCATCATCTCTACATATGAGATTCTGTTCTCTTGCGCATATTGCGCATAAAGATAGGTGCTCTGATTTAAAAGAGAATTTATCTCATTGACGATTTCACGAGTGCGCATACGATTACCTGTAATAGTAAAATATTTTACTAAATCAATATGCGCTTAAGATTAGAGTTTCTTTGCTATAATCTTATAAGCAATGGTACAGATAATTGCAGAGAGCAAGGAGCCACTAGCTGTAGCAAGACCCATTGGCAGCAGGGTTGTAGGGTACATGATTGATGCTACATAAGCACCGGGAGCTCTTAAAGTTACAATCGAAATTAAGTTATGCAAGAAAGAAATTTCTGATTTACCTAAAGCACAGAAGAAACCACTGAAGCTAAAGGCAATACCTGCGAACATACAGTCCCAAATATAACCCTGTAAGTACTTACCACCTGAGACGATTACAGAATGATTTTCAGTGAACAGTTCAAGGGCGTTTTCAGCGATAAACTGGAAGAGAATTCCTACAATCACACCAAAGATAAAGGTAATGTAGATAGCATAGCGTAAGGTCTGTTTAGCTCTGTCAATTTTACCTGCACCAATATTCTGAGCACCCATAGCTGATACTGTAGAGAGCATAGAAGATGGTACCAGGAAGATAAAGCTTATGAGCTTTTCAACAATACCAACAGCTGCAGCATCAGTTAAACCACGCATATTGGCAATGACGGTTATCACCATGAAGGCTACCTGAATAAATCCATCCTGAGCGCAGATAGGAATACCAATGCGTAATAATCTTTTGGCAATGTTGCCTTTTAATTTTAAATAGGCAAAAGAGAATGAGTCGCTTGAGTTATTTCTATTGATATAGGTGAGGGCACAGATAACACTAATGCTCTGAGATAAAGTAGTACCTAAAGCTGCACCTACTGCTCCTAACTTAAAATAACCGATAAATACATAGTCTAAAATGATATTGGCAACACAAGCTATAGCAATAAAGTACATAGGGGATTTTGAATCACCCATGCCTCTTAGAATAGAACTTACGATGTTATAAGCAGTGATTAAAGGAATACCGATAAAGCAGATGATAAGGTACTCTTTGGTGCCTGCTACAGCTTCAGTTGGAGTTTTTACTACACCTACAATAAAGTCAGTATAGAACAGCAACAATCCTGTAAGGATCAAAGAGACAATAAAAAATACGGTGACAGTATTACCAATGCAGTATCTTAACTTCTCTTTATCTTTAGCTCCTACAGCCTGAGCAATACATACAGTAGCGCCCATAGATAAACCTACAATCATGACAGTTATCATATGCATGATCTGTGAACCAATGGATACAGCTGTAATGCTATCTACTCCATCGAACTGACCTATGATGAAAAGATCAGCTAAACCATAAAGAGTTTGTAAGAAATAAGATAAAAAGAAAGGAAGTGAGAATAAGGCAATGTTCTTTAAAACACTTCCATTGGTTAAATCTGTCTGCATGGTAATTTCTTAGCTTTTAGGTTGTATTTTGTGCCGTAATTATTTCACGGAGAAGATAAATGTCAACTTTTCAAGAACTTATACAATTTGTGCCTTCTACATAGTTACAGTATATTCATAAAATGAAATCTTGATGAAATTGAAAAGTTAACAGCCTCATTAAGTGCTATGGTCGATGATGAGGAGAAATTTAAGCAATCTTCTAATGAAATATTAGAACATCTCTCTCAAGATAATACTGAAAACATTTCAAACTAACCTCACTCAATACACGTTGTCTCAAGTCTAATCCTTGATCATTAGTGCCCTACTAGTGACTATTTTGCAAATTGGCATACAATAAGCAAAAAAAGATTATTTAAGACTATGACTGACAAGCAAAAAAGCAAAATCACACTCATGACAGAAGGCAATATCTTTAAGATCTTGCTTTTCTTTTCTATTCCTCTGATATTAGGCAATTTCCTGCAACAGATGTATTCAACTGTTGATTCAATTATCGTAGGTAACTACGTAGGATCACAGGCATTAGCAGCAGTATCTTCAACCTCCATGATAGTGACAGTAATTATTTCAGGTTGTCAGGGTATAGCAGTTGGCGCAGGTGTTGTTATTGCTCAATGTTTAGGTGCTAAAAACAGACGTAATGTCTTCAGATCAGTGCATACCTCTTTAGCTTTTTCACTTGTTGTGGGTGTGGTTTTAACCGTGCTGTGCGCGCTGTTAACAAGGCCTATGGTAGAGTCAATGAATACTCCAAAAGATATTTTAGATGACTCTGTTACATACTTATTTATCTACTCCTTTGGTCTTATTTTCACCATCTTCTACAACATGATTGCAGGAATTTTAAATGCCTCTGGTAATTCCAAAAGATCTTTACTCTATTTAGCTTATGCTTCAGTTATCAATGTAGTTTTAGATTTACTGTTTATTGTTGTCTTTGATATGGGAGTAGCAGGAGCTGCTATAGCCACTAACATCAGTCAGCTTTTAGCCTGTATCTTCTCATTACACTACGTCATGACTACAAAAAATGAATGCAGAGTCTATTTAAAAGCAATCCGTTTCCATAGGCAGATGTTAGTGAGAATTCTTCGTATGGGCATTCCTGCTGGAATGCAGAACACCGTGATCTGTTTTTCAAATGTGCTAATTCAGTCAAGCGTTAATGTCTTTGGCTACGAGACCATCGCAGGTTATGGTATCTATCTTAAGATAGACGGTTTTGATATTTTGCCTTTGTTGAGTATTTCTCTTGCAATGGCAACCTTTGTAGGACAAAACTATGGCGCTGGTTGTATTGAGCGCGTTAAAAATGGTGTCATTTGTGGTCTTATCATAGGAGTTACCTATACAGCAGGTATCGGCATTATCATGCTTGTCTTCCACAATCCGATTCTAAGCTTGTTTACCTCAGATAGAGAAGCTATCCACTATGCATATCTTGCAATGCTGTATTTCTGCCCATTCTATGGCATGTTAGGCTTTACTCAGGTCTTTGCAGGAGCAATAAGAGGTGCGGGTAAGAGTTTAGTTCCAATGGTGGTATTGCTGTTCTCATTCTGTATTTTCAGAATTTTATGGATCCTATTTGCGCTACCTGTACTCAATAATTTTGAAGGTGTGCTTTTAGTTTATCCTGTGTCGTGGACTGTAAGTGTAGTCTTAATGACTCTGAGCTATATAAATCTTAGGAAAAAGGTGTTACGTACAGCATAGCAAAGAGAGTAACTCCTATTTTCAACATAACCTCATTTAACCACTCACCAAAATCTGTTACCACATGCATTTTGTAAATTGAAGTGTACAAAATGCATGAACAAAAACGGCGCAGTTCATATCTCTCTTTGTAAAAAAGGCTTTTTGTGGGACAATAACTTGATTTTTACAATCTTTGACTAGAAATTTAATGAAAAATTAAGTTCCTGCGTCTTAAAAAGCGCAACAACATAAAATGTCACTGAAAATAGATAGTCACTGAATTTTTTACTTAACTGGATATAACTCAAATGCTAGACACTTTAGATTCAGCCATTAATGCTGTTAATGGCGTTCTGTGGTCTTATGTCTTAATCGTTGTTTTGATTGGTTTAGGCATATATTTCACTATCAAAACCAAGTTCGTTCAGATCTTCTACGTTGGTGAAATGGTTCGTGTTTTAAGACACGGTATCGTTGGTCATAAAACCAAGGGTAAGGAGATCAGCTCTTTCCAGGCATTCTGTATCAGTACAGCTTCACGTGTAGGTGTAGGTAACATTGCAGGTATCGCAATTGCAGTAACCTTAGGTGGTCCAGGTGCAATCTTCTGGATGTGGGTCATCGCTTTAATCGGTTCAGCAACAGGCTTCGTTGAGAGTACCTTAGCTCAGATCTACAAGGTTCCATTCCGTGAGGGTGGTTACCACGGTGGTCCTGCTTACTACATCCGCAATGCTTTAAAACAGCCTGCTGTTGCAGCTTTATTTGCTGTTTTAATTACCATTACTTTTGCTCTAAGCTATAACTCAGTACAGTCAAATACCATTGCTATGGCATTAAATGACAGTATGGGCTTTGACACCATCATCACCGGTTTAGTTCTATGTATCTTAACCTCAATGGTGATCTTTGGTGGTGCTCACCGTATTGCAAAAGTAACTGAGTTCTTAGTTCCAATCATGGCAACTTTATACCTGATTGTAGCTTTAGTTATCTTCTTCAAGAACTTATCAGCAGTACCTGAGATGTTCTACTTAATCTTCCATGACGCTTTTGCTCCTCAGTCAGCTGTAGCTGGCGGTTTTGCTGCAGTGATCATGACTGGTATTAAGCGTGGTCTGTTCTCTAACGAAGCTGGTGAAGGTTCTGTTCCAAATGCAGCTGCTTGTGCTACCACATCTCATCCTGTAAAGCAGGGCTTAATCCAGGCTTTCGGTGTATTCGTTGATACCTTATTTATCTGCTCAGCTTCAGCAGTGATTGTTTTACTATCAGGTAAATATGAAATCGGCGGTGATGTAACTGGTATTGCTCTAGTTCAGGAATCTCTATCATCTCAGTTAGGTGAGTGGTGCAGATACTTCATGTCATTTACCATTACCTTATTTGCCTTCAGCTCAATCATTGGTAACTACTACTATGGTGAAGTTAACATCATGTACTTAACTAAGAACACCTATGTAATGACTGTCTTCAGAATCTTAGTTGTTGCAATGGTATTCTTCGGTTCATATGCTTCACTGTCAGTTGTATGGGATTTAGCTGACTTATGTATGGCTCTATTAGCATTAACCAACCTTTATGCTATTGTTCGCCTAGGTAAGTACGCATTCTATGCATTTGATAACTACATTTCTCAGAAGAAACAGGGCATCAAAGAGCCTGTATTTACAGCTTCTTTAATGAAAGATCAAAGTGGTGTTGCTTCATGGGGTAATGAAGAAAAATACTTTGAAGATAAGAATGCTAGATAATCTTTAAAATTAACTGAAAGCTTTTTTGCTGTTAGGTTTATTAACAGCGCTTTCAAGCATTTAGATATAAAGATCCTCAGTGGAGAAAATTCATGCAATAACATGTTCCACTGAGGATTTTTTATACAAAATTCGCTTAATTATCAAAATTTTTGTGATAGCCTCGATTTAAATTTGCACTGCTAGTGTTAAAAATTTTTCCATATTGTAGAATGAGTTAGAACAATAGATTATCGGAGAAAACTATGGATTATGGCACACAACTAGTTGCCTTATGCGTAGTACTAGTAGTTACAATAGAATTTTTTCAATATAGAAGAGTAAAGTTACTTTCAACCGAATTATTTGAAGGTTTCTTAGGCTTATCTATTTTCTGCATTGTATGCGACATTGGTTGTATATATGCCTCATTTCATCCTCAATATTTTTCAATTCTGATAAATAGAATTATTCATCAATTCTTTTTTGCTTCTTTGTCTTTGATGGCCTTTTATGTATTTATCTATATTGATTTACGCGGAAGAAAGGTCAAAAACTATTCAACACTAGAACTTCTATTAAGAGCCATTCCTCTGATAATTGCAATTTTAGGTATTCTGTTTGGTGATATTAACTACAGTGTTTCTGTAAAGGGTTCATACTCATACGGCACCTTAGTAAACATTGTTTATATCATGTCGGCTACCTACTGCGTAATGGCAATTGCTGCTTTAGCTTATGCTGTAAAAAACAGACACTTAGTAGTTAAATATGACTTTATTTTCTGCTTTGCTGCATGGCTGTTCATTGCTATTTATCAGTATTTGGTGCCAACAGCATCATTAATAAGTTTAGCTATTGCTCTTATCGTGATGTTTGTATACATCTCCTTTGAGAACTCAAAAGAGAATGAGGATAAGGATATTCACTCTTTATTATCTCGCAATGCTTTTGAGATGGTAATCGATGAGCTCTTTGGTGAGAATAAGAACTTCTTTGTGATCTGTTTTTCAATGCAGAACACCACTTCATTACGTTCAACCTACAGCTTATCAACCTGTTTAGATTGTATTGCTAAATCAGTAAAATCAATTCCTGATTTTAGTAACCGTAATATCTTTAGAATTTCAGAATTCTGCTTTGGTTTCATCCTCTTCTCAAAAGAAGAGTTAACCGACTGGAGTGCTCGATATAAAGTATCAGATAAGGCTCTCTTAATTGAGGATAGTTCAATTCAGCCTACTTATATTGTAAGTGCAGTAGAGTGCCCTACCAGTGCTGATAATGCTGAGTCTTTATTCTCGCTTATTTCATTCTGTCAGTCTCATTATGAAGCGCAGAATGACCACTCAGTTTTAATCGTTGATAAAGAAATTGCTGATAAGAGAAACTATATTCTTTCTGTTGAAAGACTGATTCAAAGAGCAGTAGATGAAGATGGTTTCTATGTTGTATATCAGCCTATTATCAATACCAAGACTAATCGCTGTGAGTCAGCTGAAGCTTTAGTAAGATTAAAAGATACCAAGTCATTTGGTTTTATCTCACCAGAGGTTTTCATTCCTGTAGCAGAAAGACGTGGTCTAATCAGTAAGATTGGTGATCAGGTCTTCTCAAAGGTATGTCAGTTTATTAAAGATAATGAAGTTGAAAAACTTGGTATCAAGTATATCGAGGTCAACCTCTCAGGTATTCAGATAGCAGATCCTACCATCCCTTTTAGATTACATCAGACCGTAAAGAGCTATGGTCTTGATCCTAAGATGATCAATCTTGAGGTGACAGAAACAGCTTTAGTACGCAGCGGTAAGGTTGCTTTAGACAATATGGAGAAGTTAAAGTCATTTGGCTATAAGTTTTCTATGGATGACTTCGGTACTGGTTATTCTAATCTGTCTCAGGTGGCTGCTGTTAAGTATGATCTTGTGAAGATGGATAAGTCTTTAATTTGGCCTGCATTTGAGCCTAATAATGAGCAGGCAAGAACCATCATGATAGCTTGTATTAAGATGTTCCATACCTTAGGTATTTCTGTTGTAGCCGAAGGTGTAGAAACAGCTGAACAGGCTGAAGTTCTGGCAAAAAATGGTGTTGAGTTCTTACAGGGCTATCATTACTCTAAACCTGTAAAAGAAGACAAGTTCCTAGAATTCGTTCAAGAGTTCAATAAAACAAGAATTGAAGCTGAAATAGCTCCGGAGTTTGATTCAAACAGCGCAGTTTACGCTGATCTTTAATTAACTTACTGCTTTGAATTTCATTTAGAGCAGTAATGTTTAACTTTTCAAATCCAATTTCCTGAAATCCTAAATGCCTTTAGGCCCTTCATAAACTCTCACACAGATAGTTCTTATTTCCTTTAAACTTTGACCGTATATTCTCATCATCTGACCGTGCCTTCCATGGCAAGTTCCTCTGTCAGCTTATTGCTGTTTCTCTAAAGATGATATTTAACACCCGCATTAGAGATTATGAAAAGTCAGATGCTGCTTCTAAAAATGGTCTTAAGTTCTCAAACAAGTCTCTATCAAGAATACTCTAAGATCTAGATACCATTATGCTTTCTGTATACAAAGGTGGTTATTACTTTGATGAAATAGCTGGCATCTATAAAACAATGTATAAAGCTATTGATATTCCTTTACCTGAAGTTAAGCATAAATACGAGCCAGATTAGGATGACAGGATCACTGATGAAGAGTTAAATGCTGAGTATGAAAAGATGGGTGAAGATCTTGTAGAGATTGAAAAAAAGCTGTAACAAAAAGTCCGACTTTTTAAATCGGACTTTTGACGTTCGCAGATTGCTATGTCATAAAAAACTTACAAAATCTGCGCTCTCCTTGTAGACTCAGAAATTAACTGAAGCTAATTATTTAACCTCAAGTCCGTTGTACTCTAATACAACTTCACGCTCAAATACTCTTTCACAGTATCTGCATTTCATGAACACCTTGCCGTTTTCAGTTGAGATCTTAAAACGAGCATTAGCATCTCTTTCATCATTAGTAATGCAGTTGCTGTTAGGGCACTTGAAGACACCTACAGTCTCTAAAGGTAATCTTAGCTTGTATTTATCTACAACCTTAAAGTCTTTAATCTGGTTGATAGTTGCATTAGGCGCTAATACAGCAATCTGCTCGGTCTGAGCTGGTGAGAATACAACATCAGAAATCTTGATGATGTCTTTCTTGCCTAAGTTACCAGAACGTAAGTTAAATCCTACGGTTAGCTGGTTGTTCTTGCTTAAGAACTTGAACATACGAATGATGTTGATTGCCTGACCTGGAGCAATATGATCGATCACAGTACCGTTAGCAATAGCCTCAACAAGGAGCTTTGATTTGTTGTTTTCTACATGAGCGTCTGACATCTTAAATCTCCTTGTTTAATACTAATGAAAGAATAGCTTCACGTGCATATACACCGTTTGCAGCCTGCTTGAAGTAGTAAGCATATGGGGTATTGTCAACCTCAGGTGTGATCTCATCGATTCTTGGGAGAGGGTGTAAGATCTTCATATTCTCTTTAGCATCAGCTAAAACTTCAGGGGTTAAGATGAACTTTGACTTTAAGTGCTGATACTCAGTTTCATCAAAACGTTCTTTCTGTACACGAGTCATGTACAGAATATCAATCTTAGGCATAACCTCTTCTAATGAATTGTGGATTGAGAAGGTAATACCACGCTTGGTTAAATCATCAAGAATGTACTGAGGCATTGCTAATGACTCAGGTGAAACTAAGTAAATTCTTGCGTTATACAGTGATAAAGCTTCAGCTAGTGAGTGAACGGTACGACCGTACTTTAAGTCACCTACAAAGGCAATTGAGATATCCTCTAAACGGCCTTGAGTCTCTTTAATGGTGAATAAATCTAACATGGTCTGTGAAGGGTGCTGATTTGAACCGTCACCTGCGTTAATTACAGGTACAGGTGAAATATCAGCTGCTAATCTTGCAGCACCTTCTTTGTTGTGGCGGATTACCAGGGCATCAGTATATGAGGTGATGATCCTCATTGAGTCCATAAAGGTCTCGCCTTTCTTGCCTAAAGAGGTGTTAGTAGCATCAGAGAAACCGATTACTCTACCACCTAAGCGCTGAATAGCAGTTTCAAAAGATAGTCTGGTACGGGTTGAACCCTCAAAGAAAGTTACACCGATTAACTTGTCTTTTAATAAATCATTACGAGGATGTGCTTTTAATTCAAATGCAGTTTTCAGAATTAGTTCAATATGATCTTTTGAAAACTCTGAGATTGAGATGATATCTTTTTGGAAAAGTGGATTGGTCATTTTTTGTCCCTTACACTGAGTGAAATCCAGTAAGAACGGGGACGCATTCGCTTTCAGGAGCGGTTGCGTTTTTTCGCTGTTCCTGAAAGCTACATTATACACTAGTTAAAAGGGATTTTTAGGTATGGATAAAATTAAATTTTTTTACTCAAGCTTATGTCTAAATAGATATGAAGCCATTGATAGAGTAACAATACCAACCATGATTAAAGGTATGATTTTATCGGTCAAATCAAAGATAGAGCAGCCTTGTAAGTAGAGTTGCCACATTGAGTTAATTCCATAGTACACAGGGTTACAGTAAGCTACAGCTTTAAACCAATAAGGCATTCCGTCAACTGCGGTAATAAGACCTGATGCCATGATTAATACAAGACATAGTGAGAATCCTGCGACGAGTGACTGCATAGTGGTTTTACTCAAGGTAGAGATAGCAAGTCCAATTCCTACAATAGCAAAAGCAAATATGGTAATTAAAGTAAAGATTGCAAAGATATTTCCTCGCATTGGTATTTCAAAGTAAAAGCGACAGATTGCAATTAGGATAAATGATTGGATAAAAGCAATCACAATAGGAGGAATGGCTTTACCAATTAGCATTTCAAATGGTCTTGCTGGAGTCATGATCATCATGTCATAAGAGCCTTCTTCTTTCTCTCTTGAAACACTCAATGAGGAGAGTAATAACACCTGAATTACAGATAAAGCTAAAGTCATACCAATTAAGATGGTATAGCGAGTGTAGTTATTCTCATTAAATAAAAAGCGTGAGTTGATGTTAAGTGCACTTTTACCATAGAGACGATTGTTAATATTCTCAATAATAGAGGTGACATAGCCAGAAGCGGTATTTGCAGAGGCTGTATTTCGTGCATCAAGAATGATATTAGCCTGAAGGGTATTCTTAAAGTTTGAGTCTATAAAGATACCGATAAGACTCTTTTGAGAATCCACACTCTCTCTTAAACAGCCCATGGTGTGGCACTTTTCAATGAGTTTAAACTTTGGTGTTTTTAAAAGTTCCTGCTCAATCTCATAACTTACACTGTCATTACTCTGATTATAGATAGCATAAGGTACGCTCTCTAAGTGATAAGAAGCTCCATAACCAAAGATAATACACTGCACGATGATTGGGGCAAAAAGTACGGCTCGTGACTTTTTATCCATTAAAATGGTTAAGATTTCTTTTTTGATTAAAGCTAAAATTCTTAGCAAAGATCTTCTGATTAGAGTTCTCATCATTTGCTGTCCTTTTTAACCTGTCTTACTGTAAGGAAGAAAAACAGCGCACACCAAAAAAGTTGAATAAAGAAGTTTGCTACTAAGAATAACTCACTGCCACCTGAGAGCATGTTAATTCTCATGGTTTTAACTTCATATGTAGGCGGAATAATCATACCTATAACTTTAATAAATGGCTGTACGGCACGTAAATCAAAGATTAAACCTGACAACATCACGGTAGGTAGGAAACCTATGATTACAGCAATTTGAGCTGCGGTGAACTGATTCTTCATGAAAGAGGAGATAAGTACACCTAAGCAGATCATCTCTAATACATATACAGATAAACTGAAAACTAAACCTATGATACTGCCTCGAATCGGAATGTCATATAAAAGCTCACCCAACCCTAGGATGATAAACATCGACCAGATAGCCATAATGTAATAGACAATGACTTTAGAGAGTACAATCTCAAAAGCTGAAGCATTAGTAGCAGCTAATGACTCAATCGTTTTCCTGTCCCATTCACGGGCAATGACAAAGCCACCTAAAAAGATACTGATTAAAGTAATGATACTTACGTATTGTCCTGACATTAAGAACCATACAGATTCATTTGACTCATTAAACCAGTTGCGGGTGTTAACCGTGATTCTTGAGCTTTTGGTATTACTTAATTTTGAGACTGCACTTTGAATAGTAGCCTTTATGTATAGCTCGGATAAGGATGAGAGCTGAGCTTCCACTCCATTTAAATAGAGCATAAGCTCACCGTTGCCTTTTTGCACTCTGTTTGGAAGATCATTTGGTAAGTACAAAAGGGCTTTTACTTTGTTGTCATCAAATAACTTCTGAGCCTTGGCAAAGCTTTTCTCAACAGTTACCTCATAGTAAGGGGAGCCAATAAACTCATCTGTAATCGCTCTTTCTAAAGCACTTTCATAATAAGTGCTGATGCACAGCTTTACAGGCTTGACCTCCATTCTTACAGCACTACCGTAGATAACTACTAAGAGCATTGGCAATAAGAAGGCTAAGACAAAGACAGATTTGTCTTTTAAAATCTGTTTGAACTCTTTTTCTAGAAGAATTGGTAGATATCTAAACATACTCATTCTCCTTTATGTCTTTTGAGCTCTAAACTTATGAACAAGCTCCACAAAGGCCTGTTCAATACTGATTCTGTGACCGTCTTTAATGCAAATCTTGTCAGGGGCTCCTAAGACTAAGATCTTGCCCTGATCCTGAATTAAAAAGTTATCGCAATACTCAGACTCTTCCATAAAATGAGTTGTTACAATTACGCAGGTACCACTTGAAGCTAAAGCGCTTACCCTGTCCCAAAAGACACGTCTTGCTACAGGATCTGCTCCCGAGGTTGCCTCATCTAAAAACAGGATCTTAGGTTTATGAATTAAAGCACAGGCCATGGAGAGCTGACGTTGCAAACCAAAGGGCAGATCTTCACTTTGAACATCTTTGTATTTACGTAATGAAAACTCATCCAATAACTCTTCAATACGAGTTTTTAGAGGTTTTACCTCAAGTCCGTAACTAAGACCAAAGTACTCTAAATTCTGATAGACATTTAACTTTCTATACAAGGAGAATTTTTGAGATACATAGCCAATGGTAGCTCTGGCATCATCTTTAGCATGTTTAAGATCAAAACCGTTTACAGTAACATTACCAGAGGAAGGCTTTAACAAAGCACAGATCATTCTAAAGGTTGTGGTTTTACCTGCGCCATTAGGACCTAATAAGCCAAAGATCTCGCCTTTATGCACTTTAAAGCTGGATTGATGAACAGCAGTAAAGTTACCAAACTTCTTTTTGATTTTATCGACCATGACTACAGGCTCTCCTGTGTCATAAGGTGTTACTTTAAGCGGTGTACAGAAAGATTTATTTTTTTGAGTAGTACTCTTCTCTGATGACTTGTAAGTATCAGCAGTTGTACTGCTACAGCTTGTATCATCGCTTTCTTTTTGTAATCTGTTTAAATAGCTCTGATAGATATAGGCATCCTCAAGAATTGGTTTTCTTTTCTCTACAGTAACCTCAATGCCTAGATTGTCTTTTAAAAAGTCATAAACAGTTTTTTTACTGTCTTTATCTTTGGTAACTATATCGATTTTGCTCAAGCGAGGGCAGACATCGATAAGAGGGGATCCTTTGCAACAACGCTCTGAGATAGACATAACCTCGCGTACAGTTTTCTGATAGTTAAGATCTCCTAACTCAACACTATAGGTCCTGCCATCCATCTTTTTTGAGATATCGGAAGGTTTGCCTTGTAGCACCACTCTAGCATCATTCATCATCAAGGTGATATCAGCTTTTGCAGCCTCTTCAAGATAAGCTGTAGAAAAGATACAGTAAGCTTGTGCCTTATTGATATAGTCATAGATAATGTCCCACAGTTCCTGACGAGAGACTGGATCAACACCCACTGTAGGCTCATCTAGAATTAAAATTCTAGGCTTTGAAGCGATAGCACAGGTAAGACCTAGCTTTTGCTTCATACCACCAGAGAGGGCGTCAGCCTCACGATCTTTAAACTGCAAGAGATTTACTTTTTCTAATAAATCTAAAAGATAAGCTTGGTTTTCTTTTAAATTAAGTCCTTTTAATCCTGAGAAGATCCTCAAATTATCAAAAACACTTAACTCTCCATATAAGCCTAGTGTTTGTGACATGTAGCCTACAACTTTTGTGAAATTCTCACTGTTATTGTCTGGCTTTAATCCATCTAATAACACTTCACCGCCATCAGGTCTTATAACGCCTGAGAGTAATTTTAAAAGCGTAGATTTACCAGCACCGTCTGGTCCTGTAAGGCAAATAAAATGATTAGATGCAGCAATGTTTAGTGAAAAATCACTATAGACATTTACATCTTTCTTGCCCTGTACCTTATAGGATTTATAAAGAGAGCTAATCTCAATAATGCCGTTCATCTTTTTGCTCTTTAATCTGCGCTTTTACTACAGTTACTTATTTTTCTGAAAATTCTACAGTTACACTCTGGCCTAAACGCAGTCTGTTCTCAGGATCATTAGTATCAACTCTTACCTCATACACAAGATCAGGTCTTAAGTCTTCTGTTTGTACAGTCTTAGGTGTGAACATTGCAGTATCACTGATGTAAGCTACATTTCCTTCAACCTTATTGTCGTCAACACCACTGATATAAGCTTTAGCGCCTACCTTTACTAAAGGTAACTGCTTTTCTGTCAAATAGACACGTACTCTCTTTTTATCTATTACTGATAACTCATAAACAGTGCTTTGAGGAGAAGCCATATCACCTAGCTCACTCTTTCTTGTGCGAATGACACCATCAAATGGGGCTTTAATAACACTCTGCTCATTCTTTTGGTAATTTAAGTAATTAACCTCTGCTACAGCGCCATCATATTGAGCCTGAGCCTTTTCAATATCCTCAACTCGATAGCCTTTTAGCATCTGCTTGTATTTAGCTGAAGCTTCATCTAGTTGAGCTTTAATCTGTGTCATAGAGTAAAAAGCATTGTCTTTTTCCTGAGCAGAAACACTTCTTGCTCTATACAGTTTCTGGTAACGCTCGTTGGTAACGGTTGCAAGCTTTAAGTTATCCTCAAGCCTTTTTACATTGGCTCCAGCCTGTTTAATATCCTCTGTTCTATAGCCTCGAATCATTTCATCTAATGAGGCTTTAGCTTGGCGCATATTAGCTTCATTGATCTGTATCTGATAGTTAAGAGCCTCTGTATCAAGAACAGCTAAGATCTCATCTTTTTTAACCTTTTGTCCTTCATCAAAGTTTAATTTGACAATACGACCTGATCTTTCAAAAGCTAGTGAGCTCTGTCTGATATCAACATTGCCATAAGCTTTTGAAAGTGCTTCTGAACCATCATATTTTGAGTACATAATGCCTGCGCAGATAGCAGCAGTGATTACGAAAAGGACAGCAATTAACTTCTTATTCATGATTTAGCATCCAATCATACTTAGCCTGTTGAACATCAGTCTTAGTAATTTCTGCAAATGAAGCAAAATCCATAAAAGGGTTATCTTCACAAAAGCAGACAGATGAAATACAGGACATCAAAAAGACAGAATAGAGAACATTAAAGATATATTCTCTGTATTTTGGATCAAGGTTGAACTCTTCACACATTGAAGCCCAAATTACTTTTAATTTGTCAAAAATCTCTTCTTTCCAAATCATGGCAATTTCAGGATCTTTAGCTGAAAGATCAGCCATCATGATGCAAAAACGTTTAAAAAACTCATCCTCAGTGATTTTTTGCATTCTAGTTAAGATCTTGGCCATTCTTTCATGAAAAGTATCATTCTCATCTTTTTGAAGATCGATTAAATTGTTTTTATTCTCTTCAAATTTCTTTTTTAGAGCAGCCTTTAAGATTGATTTCTTATCTTTAAAGTACAGATAGATTGTTGAGCGCGCCAGATGTCCTTCATTGGCAATATCCTGAAAGTTAGTCTCAAAATAGCCATTTTCAACAAACAGTTTCATCGCGCACATGACGATTTCAGCAGGACGTGTATCTTTGCGTCGTATTCTGTTTTTAGTATCCATTTTTATTAGCTCTTAATGACACTTGTGTCATTAAGTATAGATCAATTTTAGAAATTCTCAATAAGATAATGACAAAAATGTCATTATCTTATTGCGCAGAATGGCGTAAATTTTGTGTGATATATGAATAACTTTTGAAAAATGTAGCTTTTGTATTGCACAACTTTTTTAATTTTGTAACGTACAAAAATTTTTCAATTTTTCCATACTCAAGTTACAGGTACCAGTAAGAACGTGTACCGCCACAAGAATTTTGGTATGTAAAAGTGAAGTTAAATTCAAATATGAGTAGAGGCGCTCTAAGGACTCTGCTTACTATGTTTTCATTACTCATCATTAGTTCAACTCTTATTTATTTTGGTTCAAGAGGTGATGCCACCACTATTGCTAAAAGCATTAAGTCAGGAGTCTTAACTGCGGATACAGTGGATGTCTCTTTTGAAAATGTAGGAGGGGTGCTGTTAAAGCGTGACATTGAAGAATCTCAAATAGTTAAAAAAGGTGATGTTCTAATGGTCTTAGATGACACCGATACAGCTATCAGTATTGAAAGGACCAAAGCTACCATTGAAGCTCAAAAGGCTTTAATTCTTTCAAAAGAAAATGAAATTGAGATTAGAAAAGCTAATGTAGATTTAGAGGAGTTAACCAAATGGAAAGAGATTGAACAGTTAAAGCAATCTCTTACCGTATCAGAGTCAGCAAAGCTCTTAGCACAAAAGCAATATAAACGAGCTAACTCTTTAGTTAATACCAGAAGTATCTCAAAGTCTGACTATGACAGCGCCAATTCACAGAATATCCAGGCAGGTGCAGCAAAAACTCAGGCTTTGCGTAAGTTACAGGCAGCAATTTACGGTGCCACAGACGAGCAGATAGAAAAGTTAAAGAGAACAGATTCAGCAAAGGGTATGACCTTGTTATCAATTAAGAATGAAAGATTGCAAATTGATAATATGCAAAACGATCTAGATAATCTCAAGGCGCAGCTAAAACAGACAGAATCTCAATTAAAACAAGAAGAGCTAAATTACAGACGCTTAACCTTAAAAGCTCCATGTGACGGAAAGATCTTAAAAATGCTGTATCAGCAAGGGGAGCTGGTATCTCCTAACTCTTCAGGTCTTACACTCGAGACTGACAGAAAGTACTTTGATATCTATGTAAGTGAAGAGCAGGTACTAAAGTATAAAAAAGGCAATAAAGTAAAAGTTCATTGTGTAGCTACGGATGAAGATCTTACAGGTACGGTAAGGTATGCAACAGTAGCTCCTACATTTGCAGATCTTAGAATGACCCGCGAGCGCGGTTTAGGTGATCTGACCTCATTTCAGGTAAGAATATATGTAGACTCACCTGAGGAATTAACCGGTATGACAATGGAGGTACGTGATGAATAAAATCATCTCCTCCATTGATGAGGAGTTTCAGGCCATGCTTTCAGGCAGGTTCATACCTTACCATATCGCAGCATTCATGATGGCGATTATGATCACGCTTATAGTTTCAGTCTGTATGCGTCATGGTGAGGTCTTTGAAGGAAAAATAGCTGTTATTGATCTTGATAGCTCTCATCTGTCTACTACTCTAATAGAGAAACTTAATACCTCAGCCTATGTTGAGATCACTGAGGTTTACCATTCACCTGTATCTGTTCGTGATCTTACAGCTCATGATAAAAATATCGGTGTGCTTTATTTCCCAAAAGGCTTGGAGAAAGAACTTAAAAGACGTGATAAGACCTTTAACATAGGCTACTTTGCCGACTATTCAAATTTAGGTCAAAATGGTCAGGCTATTGCTAATTTAAGTGAGATGATTGCTACATTAGGTGCAGAGAACTCAGCTCCAGAAGTGGTAGCACTTGCTAAAGCTTCAAGTGAAAAGGTACAGGCTCTGTTGCAACCTATGGATATGGTAAAAAGAGAGCTCTATAATCCTACAACCTCAGCATCTATTACCTTTTGTAGTGCCTTTATCTACTTTTTCTCATCCATTATCTTAGGACTTACCTCAGTAATGCTAGTAGGACGGTTTAAGATCTCAATGCGTTGGCAGGCAATTTTAGAAGATGGCTTTGCCTGTCTTTTAGCAAGATTGTTGCCTTATTCTCTTATCTACACTACAGCTATCTCACTTGTTACAGCTCCACTTATCATCTTTGGACAAATGAGATTTGAAGGCAACTATTTCTTTCACTTACCTAGTATGTTGATGACAGGCTTTTCAATCAGTGTACTGGCTCTTATTGTTACATGGAAAACTACTCAACCAAGTGAAGGCGGCAGTAAGATGATCTTGATTGTGCCACCTGGCTTTATCTTAGGAGGATCTCTTTTAGCATCTGGTTATATGCCAGCTTGGGTAAATACAGTTAAGTTTGCCTTCCCTTTAACCTGGGAATATGAATTCTGGCGTGACTTTGCTATGATAGGTTTACCTTTGTCTGACATGATAAAGAGTTATGGCCAATATGCTCTTTATATGACCGTGATTTCCTCAATTCTTGCGGTGGTTTACTATAAAACTCGTCAAAATTTCTTTGAAATGAAGAAATTAGAACAGAGTGAAGGCGAAAAAGCTCAAAGTGAAGCTTAACAAAAGCCTTATATAAGCCATTGTTAAAAAAATATTAAATTTATTTTGATATGCCCCTTTACAAAGAGGGTCAATTTGTTGATAATACTACGGCAATTCCACAGGGGCATAGTTCTAATGGTAGAACAGCGGTCTCCAAAACCGACGGTTGAGAGTTCGAGTCTTTCTGCCCCTGCCACTTCAAGCATTTTTTTCCCACTTTTTTCAAATTTTCATAACCGAAAATTAAACCAAAAAATACCACTTCATCTATTTGATTTATCAAATAAATGTTATTGCTTCATCGATTTTTTTATAAATAGCATATTTTAGTATTATGAACTAACTAAAAATTTAGAACACGTAAAACGTGTGAAAGAGCACGTAAAACACTTTTTGAAGAAGGTGGTTAATTATGTGTAATACTCAATTAGCCCATACTAATAATATCAGATACTATATCTATATATTAATTGAGGCTTCGAGCATAGTTGTGGGTAAAAGTAGGTGTTCCTAATTTAGAGGTAAAAGAGGCTTATTCCTTGCTTTTGCAAAGACTGTCAAAATAAATGTTGGATAAATTAGAGAATGATCCTGTTATTTAACGTTAACCTTACAAATCTTCCGTTTGTTCTTGTATAGTGTATTGATAGAATTAAACAAAAGCTAACAATACAAGTAAGTTAAAACTTATATCCCAACAACAAAATCTCTTTTAATGAATAAATTACTTTCTGCCTTGTGTGAAAGTAATGCTGTTTATTCTTTTTAGGTGTGACTATGCTAAACAACGAAGAAAAATTAGAGCAAGAAAAAACTGATGAAGTTAAAGCATCATCAAGCTTAGTTTCTGATACTGAAAATTCAGATAAAGATCTTGTTGAAAAGGATATAAAAGAAGAGACTGCTGATGAGTCTCAAGCTGTTCAGACTGATAACAGTGAGTCTATTACAGATAAAGATAATTCAGAATCTGCTGACAATCAAAACACTCAAAGTGCTGATAGTAAAGTTGCAGAGCATCAAATAAAAGAAACAGTTACAGAAACATCAATTAGCTATAAAGACGCTGTAAGTGATGATTCAGAAAATACAGAAGAACTAAAAGAATTTGCCAAGAATATTAAGCAAAGTTCAGAGCTCACTACTGTTTCAAAAAATAAATCAGATGAAGATGCAATCCTAGAATCTGAAGAAAAGACATTTGAAACAGAACTTGAAGAATACAAGCATTTAGCACCTCTCGATCCTCAACGTCTAGTCAAATATGCCGCACTAAAGCTTAATGGTCTTAATTGCAAAGTCAGTGATTTTAAATCAGACAAGTCTATTAATAATGATTATGAGTTTAAACTTATTATTAAGGCAAATTTCAGCATCAATGAAAACATCAGAGAATTGCCTGGTATTCAGCCTACAGGTGAGTATTGCCATGCCTCTGTAAAAGATTATGTCGATTTTAGAAAACGCCTAAGACGACTTATCTCATCTGATGAAAAAGCTATGGAAAGCTTTGTAGATAGATATGTTGCTCAAGATCCTAATAGAGCAGTAGATAAAAGAGATGAAACATACCTCTACTATCCTGCTCAAGAAACAAGTTATTCTCATCCTTGTGATACTTGTGGAGGTACAGGTGATGTACCTTGTGGTAACTGCTCAGGCTCAGGAAAAGTTGAATGCAGACGTTGTAATGGCTCAGGCTTTTTAAATGAGGTTACTACTTACTCTGATGGCTCTAAAAAGACTAGAAAAGTAATGTGCTCTAGTTGTTGGGGAAGAGGCTACCATAAGTGTAAGGTATGTAAAGGCACAGGACTATTAACCTGCAGTAACTGCCAAGGTACTGCTATTACAACTGAAGTATCAGAGATTACAGGTATTGCTAAGTTCAAATCGTACTACAACTTGAAATTTTTAGATGATCTTGATGGTTATCAGGAAATCAGCAATAAAACTGAAAAAGCTTTGTGCAGATATCCTCATGAATTTTTAAAGGACAATTTTGAGTTCTCTTTAGAAAGTGTCGTTAAAAATGATTTATCAGGAGATTCTCCTTTATCTGATGGTAATCCTTATATTGTCTATAAAAACACAGGTACAGGCATCATTGAAGATATTTCTGTAAGCGGTAAAACTTACACAATGGTAGGTTTAGGTAGCCCTACTGTACCTATCTTAAGACCTGCTATAGTTGATGATCTTTTAGCAAAAGATATTAAGGATATTGAGTTCTTTAAGCAAAGAGGAGAACTCTCATACAAGACAGTTAAAAGAAAGTTTAAGCAGTATTCAAAAAACAAAGCTCTAAAACAAGTTATGGACTCTGTTGCCGATCAGAGTGCTACAGCTGAACTTACAGGTAGCGAGTATCGCAAAAAGTTAGAATATGGCTGTTTTGGTGGTTTTATCTCTTATGAGCGTTTATGTGATTATGAGAATTACCTAAGATACATTGCAAAAAATGTAGGTCCTAAACAGACAAGACTAATTTGGTATGTAGCCACAATTTTAGTTTCAATATACAGCGCTGTGTATTTTGAGGATAAATGGGAACGCTCTTTTGCAGATCATCCATTCTTAGTGCCTTTTGAAACTATCATGTGGTGCATAATTGGCATATTTTTAGTAGGCTTGTGCATTAAGGTAACAAGTGGCATTGTTACCTGGATAAGAAGGCGCTTTATTTCTAAACTGTATCGAAAGAATTCAAAGGTTGATGAACAAACTCCATTAGGCTTTTTTACACTTATTGTGTTCTTCGTAACTGTTCTAGGTAGTTTATACGGTTTTCTTACTAAATATGACTTCTTACCAAAAGGTGATGGCAAAGTCATAGCAAGCTGTAACTATGTAATCGATGAAGGTAAAAGTTACGCAAACAGCGCTGCTGTTTTTGCAACCACAAAAGTCTATGGTTGGTTAGGAAAAGAACTACCAGATTTTGCAAAGCCAAAAGTAGAAACAAAGCAAGCTTCTACGACTGCAACAAAGTCAAACACAACAGCTAAGAAACGACAAAAGCAGTCATCTAAGAGCTCTAAAAATGTAGAGCAACAGAAAAAGTAAAGGTCAGCAAAACAGTCTTTTGTTTTTTTTAAGTCAAACAGAAAAGCAAAAGTAAATAAAAGATTGAGTATAAGCAGGTATGAAATGAGTCTTTTAGATAGTTACTTGAATATTAAGAATAAGGTGAAGTTAAATGATGCCATTATGGATGGTGTTGCAAAAGCTATCAGCCAAAAGGCAGCATCTGATTTTCAAGAGATCATTAACTCTAGCTCTTTAAATTCAGCTACGCCCATAGATCATGAAGAAAAAGACAACCTAGATTACATTCCTAACAGTACCGAGCCCCTAAGACTTGGCACTAAAAGAGATTTTGATACCGTCATGAGTACTATCAAATCTCTTAAAAAGTTGGAGAATGATGATAGTTTTATACAGACTAAATCTCTTGTAGAATCCTTTTTTACTAAGAATCTTGATGAAGATTCTGTTAAGGAGCTGATGGGTAAACTCAAAGTATCATCTGATCTGGATGCTTTTAAATCAATTTTATTCTGGGGACTGTACTTTACCGTATACAGTGTTTTTGAAAAGTCAGCTTCAAAAGATGATGTAGTGGTATATGGCTCTGAAGCAGTGGATTTGTTAGTAAAAGTAAACTATCCATCCTTTGGCGATTGGATACAGCAGGCCAAAGCAAAGTACAGAGACTCAGATATCTTTACTAATCCATATTCAGAAAACTGGCTAAAGTTTTTTTATAACAACGTAGAATTTGATAGAGAAATCTCTGAAGAAACTATCATTTCTAACTTATTGGAATTACAGCAAAGGTTAGTTAACGAATTTTCAGATAGTAAGCAAAACAAACTTACTGCAGGATGCTACAAACACCCTAAAGTTGAGCAGAGAAAAGAAGAAGATGGTAGATCAGAAGATGCATTCTTAATTGTAGTGTGCATTTTTATTGTTGTATTTTTATTTCTTCTGTTGTACTGTTTTTCCATAAGTAGCAATTAAGCAAATTAGATATACTAAATTAAGGTTTGGTCTTTAAAGTCATCTCAATTAGTTATAGCTGATTTACAAAGGATGCACTTCATCTATTGCATGAAATTAACTGATTACGTCATTTATACATATATTCGTTATTACCTAGCAAGAAAAGATCTATACTGTTTTGTTGTTTTTGAGCTTTTATAGGAGTTTATAACAATGATTAAAATTATGTTAGGTATGTTTCTTTCTGTTTTTTTATTCTCAGTAGCAAATGCGACTGTAATTTATAATTCAGACGGAACCTCATCCAATATTGTAGGAAACACAATTTATAATTCAGACGGAACCTCATCTAATATTGTAGGAAATACAATTTATAATTCAGACGGAACCTCATCCAATATTGTAGGAAACTCAATTTATAATTCAGACGGAACTTCATCTAATATTGTAGGGAACACAATTTATAATTCAGATGGTACCTCATCCACAATCGTCCCTTAGTTTTGCAGTTAGTTATTCTTTTAATATAAAGTAATATTTAGCAAGATAACTCATTCAAAAGAATCATGCCATTGCTAGTTAAGAGAAGAGTTATCTTGTTTTCCTTCAAATTTCGTAACTAGTTGTTGTTCATTTAGCACACGTTTATCAGTAAAATACCAATGAGCTAGCATCTGTAATTGATGCTCCTTTGCCATATTGGAATTTCATTATGATCTTTAATCCTAATCAGGTAACTTGGACACTGCGTAAAGGCGTTAAATTGCCTTTTGCTCCTCAGGAGAATATTGACTCAGTTAATAACAATCCTGTAGAGAGTGTTCCTAATTTTCAATTAACTAAGACTGTAGTCAATTCTGTTGATGCTCCCTTAAATCAAGTTGCAACAAGCTCAGTTGATACCACTTTAACTCATAATGAAGAACCTTCCATTGCTAAAGTAGGAGCTCCCGTATCCATAAATGTTGGTGCTGATAATAATGCTGTATCACCTGTAGCTCCAGTTACAGAAACTGTTGCTCATATTACTGATAGTAGTGCTAATGCTTCACAAGAAGTAGCAAGCTTAGCTACAACTTCAACAGCTACACCAACACCGTTACCTTCTAAAGAAACATCCCCTACAACTGTTGCTTCATCACTTAATGGAACTACACCTGTAGTCGATGGTAAACCAGTTGATAAGACTATTCTTGAGAATGTAAAAGAATCATTCCCTCGTTGGAAGACTTTGCCTTATAAACTAAGAGCAAAGAGAGCTGATCTTTTCATCAACTTAAATTCAGATGTACCATTCTTACAGAGCTTAGTAGATTTTCTAAAGAGCAAAGGCTTAGATATCAAGCCATATGACGATTCAGTAAACTATCTCCCAAGTGACATTCTGTTATTAGATAAAACAGATCTTGTGCGTCAGGGCACTGTCTATGTATTGCAAGCTGGAAAAAGAGCGATATGGAATGAATTGCTCATAGAATTTGGAGATAGACTCAAATGACCTTGCCTCAAAGATATTCGGTTAGAGTCCTTACACGAGATGATTTGTCTTTAGTACCTCAATTAGAAAAAATTGAGCTTAGAACTCAAAAAAACGCTTGGAATGCTCAGTCTTTAATTGAGTGCTTTGATGACAGTTACATCATCTTAGGCCTGTTTGATGTAGAAAAGCTCATAGGCTTTTCAGTTATCTATAACACCAAGTTTTCTACCGACCTCTTAACCATCGGTGTTGATCCTGATTATCAGGGTAAAAAGTTAGGCGCTTTACTCTTACATAGAACCTTAGAAAAAGCTCTTGAAATTGAGGCCATGGAATGCTTTTTGGAAGTAAGAGTAAGCAATATCGTGGCTCAAAATTTATACAAAAAGTATGGTTTTGTAGAAGTTGGATTGCGCAAGGAATACTATAATCCAATTGGTGCTGAAAAGGGCGAAGATGCCTATACCATGCATCTATCCGACATCAAAGCTCACCTTGAGAAAATCTCTATTTAAGGAGACAACATGCCTGCTAAGTTAGATCAAGACGCAAGACCCGATGAGAAGCTTCTAAAGCTGTATTCTTTGTTGCTGTTTACAGGTAAAGAATACTCGTTAACCGAGCTAAAAGATGAGCTTATGTGCTCTAAACAGACCATCGGACGTTTGGTTGATAAGTTAGAGAAAAGCTACTATGGAAACGTTGTTGTCAAAAGAAAGGGCAAGGAGAATTACTACAGCCTAAAAAAGCCATCAACATCCAAAGGCATGCACGTAAGTATCAATCCTGATGGTTTGCGCAAGATGATCTTATGCAGTGATCTGATGTGGCATCTGCTCTCATACAAAACACGAGATCAAATCGAAGCTTCAACTCTGCAAGCTCAGGCAAATCTGCCAACTGAAGAGCTTCCTTCCTTTAAGGATGTTCACTATGGCTATAGCTTTACCAAAGGAAAGATCAATTATGATGTCTGCGACATTGAATTGAATGATCTTGAAAAAAGCATCGCTTCAAGAAAATGCTGTGAAATTCTGTATCAGCAATGTGTTAATGGTGAGTGCAAAAGATACACCATTGCACCTATGAAGCTGATTGCATACAGAGAAACTCTCTATATTGGAGCTTGGTGTGTAACCAGAGTTGGTAAAGTAGAGAAAACCATCGACAATCCTATGTTCTTTTTAGTTCATAGAATGCAGAAGGTTGAGGTTTTAAACAACCGTAGCTCTGAAAAGTTACCAGAGATTGATTTTAGTAATGAAACTTTTGGTTTTATAAAATCAGATCCGGTAAAGGTAAAGATCCTCTTTAAAAAGAAAGTTGCTACTTATGTTTATGACAGAAAGTGGAGCGATGATCAAAAGATTACCTTAAATGATGATGGTTCTTTATTACTTGAGTTTACCTCTGGTAATAAATATGAAGTAATTTCTTTTGTCTTAGGCTTTGGTAAGAATGCTGTTTTACTAGAGCTTGCCTCATTAAAAGAAGAGATAGCAAAAGAGATTGAGACTATGCAAAAGGCTTACGCAAAATCTTAAGTAATGGCGTAGGTTAAATTAGCTAAGAGGTTAAAACAAAAGGTGAAGTTACACAAGACACCGTCATAAATTCAGTATGGTGTCTGCAGTTTAGCTGCACCTAAGGGAAAAGCGATTTTGATGCTTATTGTTATCAGAATGTCAGTGCACCTAACCTAGGTCTACTTTAGCGCCATCCTCGGTCTAGTGGCGCGGTTTATCTTCAGTACAGAGGGAACATTAAAACTTAATGTCCCTACCGTACTGAATTTTCAAAAACACTATCCTAAAAAGCCTATCTTTTTACCTTGATGTTCTTCAATGTTCTTAAGTTTGGCTTCATTTTCTAATTCAGACAAAAATACTGAATTACAAAGTGAGTCTTCATTTGCAAAAATGCCTGTATGCATTGCCTTTATTACATGAAAGTCGCCTGGAGTTAGGTACTTAATCTTTGACAGACGAAGCTTGTCCTCATCAGTGAATTTATCATGAGCTAAAGGTAAAAGCTCAGTTTCAAATAAAGCAAGCTTTTGCTTCTCATTAGCGTAGGTAAATTCAATCTTAGTTGAAAAGCGTCTTAGGACTGCTCTATCTAATTTGTCGATGTAGTTAGTAGTGCAGATCACAAAGCCTTTACACTCTTCTAAATGAGTCAAAAACTCATTTACCTGACTTATTTGCCATTGAGCTTTGGCATTGCTTCTGTCAAAAATAAGTCCATCAATCTCATCAATTACCAAGATTTCATTTTTGATATCAAGTTCGTAAAAGAGCTCAGCAATATTCTTTTCAGATTGACCTACGTACATATCAAGAATATCACTTGCTCTTACGACCTTAACTCTCATGTTAACTTCATGTCCAATGAATCTTGAAAGTTCAGTTTTACCAGTGCCTGCAGGACCATAAAAGAGCATAGTACCCATGCCTTTTTTAGACTTTCCTTTTTTGATAATAGAGGAAAGTTTCTTACAGCCATTCAAGAAAACATCAATATCTTGTTTAAAGCACACAGCTTCTTTGTTGAACTCTGAAAATCTCTTTATGTCAGTCTTTTTCTTTATGTCTTTATTATTGTCAGCATCTTCTCCTCCAGATAGGGGACCAAATAAAAATCCGCAACCTTTATTCTGATTGTTCAAGGTAATATTGGCCTGTAACTGACATTCAAGCATGTTTTTGATTTCTTTTGGACTTTCAAATAAGGCACAAGCTGCCTTTAGTGATTGCTCTATCACAGCAGGTGAAGTTACATACTTTTTATTAAAATCAGAAATGACTCTAGAGGTTAGCTTTGCCTTAGGGTATTTTTTAGCAATGCTCTTCCAAATACAGATCCTCTTTTGAACTTCCTTAATTGAGAATTTGATGCTCAAATTGAATCTACGCTTTACGGCACTGTCAATTTCACTTACATCATTGGTGATCCAAATTTTTGGAGCTGACTGTTTCTGCTCTAAAAAAGCATTAAGCCACGCCTTATCCTTGCTATTTCTAATCTCATAGCTTGTATTTAAAAGACGTTCAGCTTCATCAATGACAATCAGGCAGTTATCTTTATTTTCAGTGATCTTTTGGCAGGCTAAAAGCTTAGAACGTCTGTCTTGTTCGTTATCATCAACATCACTGTTTACACTGTATACGTCGAGTTTTAGTTCTTTTGCTAAAGCTCCTACGATACTTGATTTACCAGTTCCAGGATCACCGTATAAAAGGATATTAACAGGGCAGATCTCTTTAGATCCTAGTAGCTTTCTTAAAAGAGTGAGCTTGTTTTTATCTTTTTCAATTTCATCTGCTTTGAGCTCCGTATCGGAACCGTTGAACTTGAAAGCTTCATCGATTACGTTTTGACTGTCAGAACTTAAGATTTTATTTGCAAAAGAACTTAAATGGTATGCTCTGCAAGAGCATACAAGACCATAGTTCTCAAGTTTATCTAAGCTCTCTTTGATATTGGAAATTGAAGTTTCGTAGATTGCAGCTAAAATTTCAGAATCTTTGTTTAAATCTAATTGTTCATCAAACAGCAGTTTGCAACAGCTGTAACTGTCGATAAGATATATGAGCTCAAGAATTTTAGTTTCAATCTCGTTTAAAGAAAACATGCTTTCAATCTTGGCTATTTTCTTTTGGTAATCTCTATCGGTTTTTGACATCTTATAGTTTTTGACATAATTGTCAGCTTCTGTTTTAAACAGGCTGAACATCAGCTCATATCTTAACTTGCATTGATAGCCACGACGTCTGCTACTAAAGGTAGCGTCATCATTTTCAGGTCCAAGATCGTCATTATCTAGCAGATCTTCAAACTCGTTTGCAGAAAACATGTCTTTTTTAGCTGCAGTTACGTACTTTTTGATGAGTTTTATTTGTCCTTGAGAGAAATTTGACTTCTCTAACATGGTTGTAAGATAGTTTTGTGTGAATCTAGAGCAATAATGCTTGTCTGAATATATCCAACCTAAGACATCTAAAAATCCTTTGATGTCTGCAGAGCCAACTCTATAGTCATTACAAGTTGATATGTTGTCTAAAAAAGCTTTGATTAAAAATGCACTTCTAACTTTTAAAGGTTTATCTGAATCGATATTTAGGATTGCTTGCTTAATATAGTATTCCATAGACATCCTCTCTTTTACATAAAAGCTCTTACATCAGTATTTTTCAAATTGTCATCTTTAATGACGTATAGCTTTTGACCGTAATGTCGTACTAAAAAAATGTATCTGTTCTTTTGAATGACTACAGAATAGAAAATCATCGTTCCATAATTTGAAGACTGTTTGAAGAATTTAAATATTTTTGTGATGATCTGTTGAAAGAAACTTTGAATACTTAATTTTAAGAATGAAATGTGTGTACGATTTTAGATACAGCCGATTTAATTAATGGATCTCATCTATTATGAACACACAATCTTATTGTTAACATTGTAGGTAATTGAATATGATTAAGATGCTATACTAAAGCTAAGAATAATTTTTTTTAGGACGATGACATGAAATTTACAAAGTTACTGCCAAATTCATGTGATTTTAGAGATCTTATCGACAATAATAGAATATATGTTGATAAGACAGCTTTAATTTGCCAAATTGCAAAAGATGAAAAAGGTCCTTATTTCATTTCTCGCCCTAGACGCTTTGGTAAGTCAACTCTTATCAATACACTTCATGAACTCTTTGCCCATGGCACAGAGAAGTTTAAAGGTTTAGAGATTGAACCATTGTGGCATGATAAGACTTATAAAGTCCTGCATTTAGATTTCTCATCCTATAACTTTTTATCTGAGATAAATTTTTGCGATTATTTTTATGAGGATTTAAAACAAAAGTTCATAGAATTAGGCTTTAGTGTCAATGATAGTAATTTGTCACTTAAGGCACCAGGACTGCTTGTTGATAATGCTTTTAAGAATAATCACTCAGGAGAAGAGATTGTTTTACTTGTTGATGAATACGATACACCATTATCTGCTGTTTTAAATAATGAAAAAGAGTTCATTGCAAGGAGAGATATCCTTCATAGTTTTTACTCAAAAGTAAAAGAGTATCAAGGCAGATTCCGTTTCATCTTTATCACAGGTGTAACTTACTACTCTCATACCTCAATATTCTCAGCATTTAATAATTTAAAAGATTTAACTTTAGATCTCAGATACGGTGCATTATTAGGCTACACCAGTGAAGAGTTAGAAAAGTACTTTAGTGAGTATATTAATAATGCCGTCGATGTTTTAAACAAGAAATACCATACAGAACGTTATACGCATGATGTAGTTGTATCAGAGTTAAAAAGAAACTATGACGGCTATAGCTTTGATGAAGAAGCACTAAATCATGTTTACAATCCTTGGTCGATAGTAAACTTCTTTGATGCTCCTGTTAGAGAATTTATTCCATATTGGGTAGCATCAGGTGGAGCAACACCAACATTCTTAGTTAATTATCTAAAACAAGGATTAAAAAAATACAATTCAAATGAATTGCAATCTCTGCTGAGTATTGACTCAACAGTCAATAAAGATACTGATTCTTTATATCCAAGCATAGAAAACATAGCTAATATTGATTTATTTGCTATCTTGTATCAGGCTGGTTATTTCTGTATTAAGACAGCTGAAGATGGATATTTTAAGGTTGGAATTCCAAATCTTGAGGTAAAGAAAGCTTATTCAAACCTTTTACTAAACCAGCTAACAAGAACTCAAGACACCAAGCTAAGATTCATTGAACCATTCAAAGAGGTTTTAACATCAGGAAACTTAGACAGGATAAAAGAGTTATTCAATACCTTTATCAATGAGTTCTCCTATGAAACCGTAAAGAACTTTAATGAAGCATGTTTTAGAGATGTACTAAAGCTTGCGATGCTTACCTTTAATGTAACAGCCTCAACTGAGGTAATGGGCTCTTGTGGCAGAGCAGATATTACAGCTGAAGCTGGTGACTATCTGTATGTCTTTGAATTAAAGGTAACTGATAACAGTAAAGACATTGACACAAAACTTACTGATGCCAAAGCACAAATCATAAAGAACAAGTACGCAAGACGTCTTACAGATAAGACTGTAGTACCAGTAGCTTTAGTTTTAGAGAATAATTCTAAGAGTAGAGAAAAGACTGATACTCCTGTTTGTGAGATTGTTGCTTTAGAAAAAGTTGAAGGTTAAACAAAAACAGTAATTTTATACAAAATAGTATTACATAAAATTATTATCTAACTATTTGAATTTATAATAATAAAAAAATTCTGTCAAAAGAATATTAGTTTATAAATAATAATTTTGTACAAGGAGTTTTAGCTTAGCTTTATAACAACCTAATATCAGCTAATACCTTTGAGATTTCTATGTTTCACACTGTTTCAATCTGCGTTTTTACAAAGGTTCAATTGAAACAGTGAGTAATATCAATTCTTTTAGCCAGCATTTAGTTAAATTCTTGAAATAGAGCAAGGAAAAAGGCACAATCTACTTATATGTTTACGTTGTTTTACACCAAAAGATAAAAGTTGGCACACAACTTGAAAGATATACCTCAGTAAAAGATTAATCTGTCTGAATTTTGACAGTTAGAGGTAGATATGAGTATGTCAATAAATGGTCTTGGTGCAACTTCAATGTTAGCTCAGCTTCAGAAGATGCAACAACAGATGCGTACTTTAAGCATGGCATCAGCTGATAACCAGATGTTAAATCAGAATGTTAACAACACACCTGTATTTAATCAGCCTGAAGTAACCACTACATCAGGGGCTGCTCCTATAGAGCAAACTGATAATGTAGGTGCATTTGCTAACATGCTCCATGAAGCTTTTGAAACAGTTAATAATTTACAAAACGATTCATCAAATAAGCAGACTCGTTTTGATTTGGGTGACAGATCAATGACACTATCAGATGTTATGCTCGCATCCCAAAAAGCTAGTATTTCATTTGATGCAACCTTACAGGTTCGCAATAAAATGATTGAAGCTTATAAGACAATATCTCAGATGCAGATCTAATTTATTCTGCATGCTTTTACGGTGAGGATAAAAAATGGCAGACAACGGTTTTCCTGTAGCGCAGGGCGGTCAAGAGCAGGATACATCATCAGCTCTGACAACTACAGATAGCAGTCAGTCAAAAGATCTTGTAGCACAGAATACTGAGTCTATGCCTGCAGTTGGGGCAGATGAAGATGTTGATACCTCTAAAACATCTAGCATCAAGGGCTTTTTCAAAGATGGTGAGATGGTTCACCGTCTGATTATTTTAGGCTTCTTAGTGATCTTTGTTGCAGCTATTATCTTTGCTGTAATCAGTTTCTCCTCATCAGGTAAATCTCCAGAGTCAGAGCGCAAATTAGGTCAGTATTCAACTCAGGATATTGGTAGCGTATTAGATTTCTTAGAAAACGAAGGCTACAAGTACAGATTATCAGGTAATACCATTTCAGTTGATGTTAAGGATTACAATGAAATCACTGAAAAGATGTTAAGAAAGGGTATTGCTCTCCCTCAGGAAAAAACTGATGAGGGCGACCAAATTATCATGTCAGATACCGGCTTTGGTGTCTCTCAGAGAATGGAAAATGAGAGAATTAAGCACGGTCGAGAAGTACAGTTAGCTCGTGCCATTGAAAGAATTGATGGAGTACAGCATGCAACAGTGCTTTTAGCAATTCCAAAAGAGAATGTTTTTGCTCGTGAAAAGAGCAGACCTAGTGCTGCTGTTGTCGTTACATTAAAGCAAAATGCTTATTTGACACCTGAGAACGTAAACTCAATTCGCTTTTTAGTATCCTCATCAGTTCATAATCTGATGAGTAAAGACGTTTCTGTAACAGACCAACAGGGCAGACAGTTATCAGCTGAGGTTAAGACAGATACAGCTGAAAACAAGTTACAGCGCGAGTTTGAAATCCGTACTATGCGTGAAGCTCAGTATCGAGACAAGTTAGATACAATCTTAGCTCCAATGCTAGGTTTGGGTAACTACTCATCTGAAGTTGATGTAACACTAGATACTACAGTTCAAGAAGAAACTTCACAGTTATATAACCCTGACTCACAGGCTGTGCGTTCTGAGACTTTAAAAGAACAGTCTGGTAATGATGAAAAGACTAATCCTTATGGAGTACCAGGATCATTATCAAATCAGCCTCCTGCTAATGCTTCTATTCCTCAGCAGTTGAAAAATGGTACTGCTAATGCGGCATCTACAACCTCAGACAATAAAAAAGAAAGTCGTGAAGCAGTAAGAAACTATGAGGTTGATACCACCTTACGTCATACTGTAAGACCATCTAACGTAGTTCAGAGATTGACCGTGTCAGTTGCTGTTGATTATGTAAAGCAATTAGACAAAGATGGTAACATTACCTATGTTCCACGTTCACAAGAAGATCTGGATAAGATTGCAGACCTAGTTCGTGGCGGTTTAGGTTTAAATGAAAGTCGTGGTGACTTTGTTAAAGTAGAAACAGTTTCATTCCCACATGGTGACATCAAACCACCTCTCCCATGGTACGAGCAGGAGTTCTTCTACCGCTTAGTCCGTATTGGTGGCTCAATCATCATTGTGCTGATTGTAATCATCTTTATCATCCGTCCATTGCTCAACAAGCTCTTGCACAAGGACGAAGACGAACTCAATCCAGATGTTGATCAGGACGAGTTGGATTCTCAGTCAGCTTTAGACGGTTATGACGATTTCAACTTGATTGCTAAGAATAAGGAATTGGCAGATCAGGTATATACAATCAATCATGAAGGCGGTATTGAGCTTCCTAACCTCCATAAAGAAGCAGATCTGCTCAAAGCAGTTCGTACTCTTGCCTCTAATGAACCACAGCTTACAGCTGAGGTTATTAAAGATTGGTTAGAAGAAGATCTTAAAGAAAAGGCTTAGGAGTTATAAATGTCAGATAACGCTCCATCATTACCTCAAACCACTGATGCAGGTGGCGCAGTAAGTACTGCTGTATCAAACAAAGCAGTTTTGGAACTTACAGAGGATGAAAAATCTGCCTTAGAGAACATGAGTGGCATGGATAAGGCCGTGCTTCTAATGTTATCTCTCTCTGAGGAAGATGCTGCACAGATTTTCAAAAACCTAGAACCAAAACAGGTTCAAAAGTTAGGTATAAGAATGTCAGAAATGTCTGCTTTCTCTCAAGATCAGGTAAATGCAGTACATAAGACCTTCTTAAAGGATGTAACCAAGCATTCAAATTTAGGTCTTGGCAATTCAGATTTCGTACGCCATGCCCTAGTTGCAGCTTTAGGTTCAGAAAAAGCAAACAACCTTATCGAACAGATTTCTTTGGGTACAGGTTCACGTGGTCTAGATTCTCTAAAATGGATGGATGCCCGTCAGGTTGCTACTATTATTCAGCATGAGCACCCTCAGATTCAGACTATCGTTTTATCTTACTTAGAGCCTGAACAGTCAGCTGAAATTTTAGCTCAGTTCCCTGAGGCCGTACGTTTGGACCTAATCATGCGTATTGCTACCTTAGAGGAAGTTCAGCCTGCTGCATTACAGGAATTAAACGAAATCATGGAAAAACAGTTTGCTGGTGCTGCAGGTTCTCAGTCAGCCAAGATTGGTGGTCTGAAGAGTGCTGCTGATATTATGAACTACTTAGACAGCTCAACTGAGACTCAGTTAATGAATGCTATTCAGTCTCAGGATAAAGAAATCGGCAATCAGATCCAGGATCTTATGTTCGTATTCGAAAACTTGGGCGCTGTTGACGATCGTTCTATTCAGACCTTGTTGCGTGATGTCCCTAGTGACGTTCTGCAGAAGGCTTTAAAGGGCGCAGACGATACTCTAAAGGAGAAGTTCTTCAAGAACATGTCTTCACGTGCATCTGCTTCTTTAAAGGAAGATTTGGCATCTATGGGACCTACCAAGCTCTCCGATGTTGAGGCAGCACAAAAAGAGATCCTTACTATTGCAAGAAAACTGTCAGATTCTGGCGCTATTATGCTAAATCGTGGCGGTGGTGGCGACTTCGTATAGTAACGGTGTCACCAGAGTACAGGGCTTGCTTTAAAGAGAAGGCAAGCTGTTACTTAATGTAGAAGAGATGATTTTTAGTCATGGATGACTTTTTAAAGACAGTAAAAGACGCTAAAGGCGATGACTTTGTTATTGCAGAAGAGACCGATCCTTATGTTCACTCTAAGATCGATGTTAGATATAACAGAAAAGTTACAACTGTCACCTCTGCAAAGAAAGTAACAGATTACAAAGTAAAGCAATGGCCTACCTTGTCAACCGATGAAGAAAACGGTACTAATGCGCTTGGTATCAGTATAGATGCTCTAGAGCGCAGACGTAAAGAAATGGAGATAGCAAGACTTGCTAAAGATCGCGAAGAAGAACGTAAGGCTATGGAAGAGGCCAACTCCATTTTAGATGAGGAATTAGAAAACACAAAGGCTGAAAATCAAACTCCATTAGTTACAGTTGAAGAGCTGGATAAAATCAGAAACGATGCTTACGAGGAAGGTTTAGCTCAAGGTCGAGATGATGGCTATAAGCAGGGACTTGAACAAGGTTTGAGTGAAGGCCAAAAGCAAGGTTATGACAAAGGCTTTGAAGAAGGTTCTAAAAAAGGTTATGACCAAGGTTTTTCACAAGGTAATGAAGATGGCTTTGTCAAAGGTCATAATGAAGGACTAGAGTCAGGTCAACAGGTCGTATTAGAGCAGTCTGAGAGATTCAGATATCTAGCCGATTGTCTTGCTAATCCTTTAAGAGAAGTTGACAGAGATGTCACCGATGAACTTGCTTATATTGTTTCTCGCTTAGTTAAAGTGATTACTTGTAAAGAAATCAAGAAAAACGCTCAATTTTTACAAAAATCAATAGAAAAAGCGGTATCTATCCTGCCTAATGCTCAAAAAGGTGCTGAAATCTACTTAAATCCAGAAGATTTATCTGTCGTTGAGGCAACTTTTGGTCAAGAGTACATCAAATCTCAAAAATGGGATTTAAAAGAAGATCCTTCAATTGAGGTTGGTGACATTAAGGTTACAAATTCTCAATCAGAAATTAACTGGAAAATAAATGACAGAATCGATGCGCTTTTACAGGATTTTTTAACTAGTGTTTATCCTAGTGTAGATAAAGCTTTAAGAGAGCCTGTTGAAGGTTGTCCTGATTATGATGAAACTCCTAAAAAGCCAGTAGCTCCGAGAGTTTTATCTGATATTGCACCAACCTTTGTTGAAAACAATGCCGAGGCTCAAAATGAACAGATTCCAAAGAGAAATGAGCAAAGTGGTCCTGAGAATTTACAGGCTCAAGCAGATTCTGATGAAACTCAGGTTGAGCCTCAATTAGATCCTAATGGAATGGTCCCTCCTCAGGCTTAAAGGTAACTGTCATGAATAACCTTTTATCAAGACTGCAATCAGTTAACTTGCCTGATAAGCAAAGTGAGCCGGTACTCTCAGGTCGTTTGACAAGAGTAGTAGGTCTTACTCTAGAGGCTGTTGGTATTAAAGTACCATTAGGTCAGCGCTGCAGAATTGATACTGCCTCAGGCCCTATGACTGCTGAAGTGGTAGGTTTCTCTGGTGGTACTACCTTTTTAATGCCTACAACAGAAATTACCGATGTTCAAAACGGTGATCTGGTAACTCCAATCAGCAGTGCTGATAGCTATCCATATGGTTTGCATCTTTTAGGAAGAGTTGTTGATGGTATCGGCAATCCTATCGATGGCAAAGGCCCCTTAGTAGCTAAAGATTCAACCCGCTGGCATGCCACCAAATTAAATCCTATGGCGCGTCGCCCAATTAAACAGCCATTAGACGTAGGTGTAAAAGCAATCAATGCTCTTTTAACCATTGGTCAAGGTCAGCGTATCGGTTTGTTCGCTGGCTCTGGTGTGGGTAAGTCAGTGCTTTTAGGTATGATGACCCGTGGTACTACAGCTGATATTGTTGTAGTAGGTTTAATCGGCGAGCGTGGTCGTGAGGTTAAAGAATTCATTGATGATATTTTAGGTGAAGAGGGTAGAGCCCGTTCTGTGGTAATTGCAGCTCCTGCTGATGCTTCTCCTTTAATGCGTCTAAAAGGATGTGAAACGACACTATCTATTGCTGAGTACTTTAGAGATCAGGGCTATAACGTACTGTTGATGATCGACTCATTAACCCGTTATGCCATGGCTCAGCGTGAGATTGCTCTGGCTGTAGGTGAACCGCCTGCTACTAAAGGTTATCCTCCATCAGTATTTGCAAGATTACCTGCCTTAGTTGAAAGAGCAGGTAACGGTGGTGAAGGTCAGGGCTCTATTACAGCTTTCTTTACAGTTTTAGTAGAAGGTGATGATCTGCAAGATCCTATTGCAGATTCTGCTCGTGCTATCTTGGACGGTCATATTGTGTTATCAAGACAATTAGCAGACTCTGGTCACTTCCCTGCTATTGATGTTGAAAAATCAGTAAGCCGTGTTATGCCGGCTGTTGTAAGTGCTGAACACATGGTAATGGCAAGAACCATTAGACAGTGTTTAGCTCAATATACTCAAAGTCGTGAGTTAATTCAGATTGGTGCTTATCAAAAAGGATCTGATCCTAGAGTAGATCAGGCAATTATGATTAAGCCCTATATTGATGAGTTTACTGTTCAGGGTATGAAAGATATTGTTCCATTTAAGCAGTCCTTAGATGGTTTAAAACAATTATCGATGCTTTTAATTAACGATGCTCAGAATAAGATTAACGCAATGCAACAGGCAAATGGTCAAGCACAAAGACCAGCTCAAGGTGCTACTTTAAAGGCAACAGGCGGATCTTCAGGCGCTACCTTAAAACCATCAAAAGTACAAATAACCAATAACTTTAAAGGTTAGTTTTACAGCATAGGTTTACGGAATAAGTCATGAGTGGTGATAAAGCCCTACTTTTGGTTCTTGATTTAAGAAAAAAAGAAGAAGACAGTGCACTTGAAATGTGGACTGATGCTAAGAATGCTGTCATCAATTTTGAGCGTCAAATCGAACAGTTAAAACAGTTTGAAAAAATCTACGAAAATGAGATGACCGTAAAGTCAAAAAATGGCATGGATATGAACATGTATATGTCATATCAGCAGTTTTTATCAAAGCTAGATAAGATTAAAATTCGCCAGGAAGCTGGTCTTATTCAACTGCAGAACCAGGAAGAGCGCGCTAAGCAAAACTATTTAGATAAGCAAAAAAGAAGAAAGATCATTGAGTCTTTATTAGAAAAGCACAAGCAAGAACGCCTTTTAAAAGAAGCTAAAGCTGAGCAAAAATTAACTGATGATATCGTAAGCTCAAAACAAGCCCGTCTTTTAATGGATAAAGATAAAGTTAACAGCTAATCTTTTTTCAGAGTTAGCTTTTTTAGTCCCACCTTTTTCAAAGATATATTTTACCTTCATTTAAGCAGCAACTGAGCTAAAAACATCTCCTAAATCAAACGTTAAAATTCAGTTTACCTGTCCACAATATTAGCTTACGTAAAAATAGTTCAGTAGTATGTTTGTTCTCAGATTGTAAAAGAACTTAACATGTTAGAGAATCATGGATTTTTACAAAAAGGTCTTAGTGTTACTGTAATTCCAAGTGCTAACCCTTTTCCATGAACATCGGCAAACGCTTTTGGGCCATGGATGATACTGATATCAATAGAATGTTTCCAGGCTACAACAAAGGTGAAACAACACAGAGAATAACAGCTGGCTTATTTGAAAAACTGCAAGGCTATGAATATGGAATTCAGATGGCTTCTTTTTATATGCCTGGAGAATTTATCCCTCATGTAAGAATTGTCAAAACCGCTTTGGATTATGCTGATGAAGGTAAAGATTTTGGTTTGCCTTATGTATCTGTAAGTGAGCCTGCTCCTTTAGATACTACACTTTTAAATTACAACTGGCAGAACTGGAACACCAAAGCTTTCTCTCTGTATGGTGGAGAAATAACAGAATTGAAAGCTTTTTCTGTAAAAGTGAATTAAATGCAGTTTTGCGTTTTATAATCAAAAAAGGGATTGTAAACAAAAAATCCTATGATCCAGCTTGTGTCTCTGAAATTATCAATGAAAAAGATCTTGTAGCATTGCGGCTCCATGTGCCGGTATCTTTTATAAAAAGAAGAGAGCAGGTGATTTCGTAAGACGAGGTGATGAGTTAGGTCGAATTTTAGATCCTTATGATGGTACTCAAAAGCTCGTCTTTACTCATATGTAGATGGCATTATGTTCTTCTCTCATGACTCGCCGTTAACCCTACAGAACACTCCTTTGTTTAAGATATATGGAGCATAGTCAAAGAGATTATTTATTCATTGCCCAATATTCATAAATAAGAGCTTAAAATAACTGTCACATTGCAGATTGAAAGTTACCTTTTGATCTGCTCTTTTTAAGCAAAAGTACATTTTGCTTAAATAAGCCATCAAGAGAGTTTTTTTTCTTTTGATGTTCTCATTCTCACATCCTAATCAGAACTCTAAGCAAAAAGCTCAGTCACTGGCTCACATCCACAAATAGACTCAAGTTTAAAACTTGGCAAAGTATTTGCATCTATAAGTTCATATAAAGACAAACTTCTTTATGAAATGTAAAAAAAATAAATAACTAATTGAATTATTAAATAAAAATATACAGCTGTCTTGTAAGAGAGGATGTGCAATGCAAAACATCGGCAATACATATCAGACTATTAAAAACAATGTTGCCTCTAACGGCAACGTTAATTCAACAGTGTCTAAACAGAATGCTTCTGACTTTAGTGATCTATTCTGTTCTCTAACTGGAGCCATTAACTCAAAATCACTGACTGCAACTTCATCAGTACAGAACTCCATGAATGTAAAAAGTCCTGTAAGAACTATCAAGAAGAATGTAAAGAGCACAAGCTCTAATAAGACTCTTGATAAATCATCTAACTTGAAAACTGATACTCTTGTATCTAACAAAAATTCTGTAAAGCAGAATAATCATGCTGTAAAGACAGAGTCTGCTAAAGTTGAAGATGTTAGATCAAATTTAGATGATGAAGAAAACTTATCAAATAAAAACTTATCATCAAATGATGAAATCCTAATCTCAGATCTTTTAGGTACAGAGAATACAGAGCTAGTTTTAGATAATACTGACTTATTAGACAAAGCCGACTTATTAGGCAATACTGATAACTATACTGTTGATTTTTCTAATTCAAATCAATTGATGGATGCAAGTGATGTTAATGCCTTAAATAAGAAAATTGTGTTAGTAGATAAAATAGTGCAGAGAAGCTCTAATTTAATTAGCTCTAATGCTAATAACTCTGATAGCTTACAGTCTAGCTCATTTGATACAGAGAATTTAAAGAATTCACTTTTAAATCTTTCAAATGAGGATTTAAGTTCCATTGAGAATTTAGATGACACTAAATTAAATGAATTTATCAAAACAGCAATTGATGCCACTTTAAAATCAGATGTAAATGCATCAAAAAATACTTTAAATGCAAGTTCATCAGAAGAGAGTAATCTTGATTCATGGTTCAATGAAATTTTAGGTGATGCAGAGGTTGAATCAGTTAAAGTAACTTCCAATGACAGTGAAAACACTGATTTTGGTGCTGATGATTTTGATTTAATTGAGCAGAGCTTAAAGTTATCTAAATCACTGGATGAAAAACTTTCTAAAGCAGATGTAAAGAGCAAGATTGACGCTATTATGGATTCTAAAAAAGAAGCATCTGAAAACACTTTAGCTAAATCCTTAGAATTATTAAGGGTGACAACCCAGGGCGATACTAATACAAGCTCAAGAGTTACTCTTGACAGCACCGGATTAAATCGAGTTAATTTAAATAATACTCAAGATCAGAAGATAAGCTCAAATGGTTTTCAAAGTCTAGAGCAGGCAATAAAGTCAGCTTTTGAAAGCTCAAGCTCAGTAATGTCATCAGACTTATCACAGGAAGGTAACTCTGACACTAATCAGAATCAGTCATTCCAGAGTATGTTACAGCAGTCTGCTGCAACTAATAAGGAAAACACTCAGAACCAGATATCAAAACAGTTTGACTTATTGAGCATGTCATCTAACTTAAAGCAAAATGCGCAGGCTTTAACTGAAAAAGTAATGCAGATGGCATCAAAGAACTTAAAAACTATGGATTTGACTTTAAACCCACATGGTTTAGGTAAGATGAAGATTTCTCTTGATGTAGGTTCTGCTGATGATGTTACCAAGATTTCTATTTCAGCAAGCTCTCCTGCTACTAAAGCTTTAGTAGAGCAGGGAATGGAAGCTTTAAGACAGACCTTAAGAGATAACGACATCAATGCTAAAGCAGAGGTTACTGAATATGAAGACAACTATTCAAATCAGAACCCAAATCAGGAATTTGCAGGCAATGAGCATCAGTCTCAACATGGTCAGCAAGAGCAAAATCAAGATGATCTAAGTTACGGCACATTCTTTGCTTCAAATGATGAGGATGATAATCAGTCAGAAAATCTGACAGAAAATCAGACTGAAAATATAATGAACTCACAAAATGGTGATTCTGTAAGCTATTTTGCGTAAAAATCAACAGATTATTTAATTCTCTGTGCCATAATATAAATAATTAGGAGAGAGTTATGGCTGAAAAGAAAAAAGATGACGAACTGGATAGCCCAAAGCGTGGTAAGAAGCTATTTATTCTTATCGCAGCCTTGTTGTTGCTAATCTTAGGTGTTAGTGGCTATTTTGGTGCTGCTTACTTCTTGCAGTTACCTCCATTTGAGCCTCCTGGGCCTACCGCAGAAGAAATCGCTGCTCAAAAGGCTGAAGAAGAAAAATCTCAAAAACTTCTGCAGCGCGAGATCTATGTTAAGTGCTCAGAGAAATTCTCTTTTAACATCAAGAGTGAAAGAAGATTACATACAGGTCAGGTAGATGTGGTGTTAGTAGTTCAAGGCGAAGAGAACGAAGCTTTAGCTAAGAAACATCTGACTTTAATCGATAGTGTTATTTTTGATAAACTCAGCGCACAGACCTATGAAGGACTGCTGTTACCTTCAGGACGTCAGAGACTTAAAAGAGAGTTACTAGATGCTACAAGAGCAAAGATGTCTGAAATAGCTAAAGCTCCAGTAGTTGATAAGATCCTCTTTACTAGCTTTGTCCTGCAGTAGGAGAAATATTTGTGACTGAATTTTTAACGCAGGATGAAATTGATGCTCTGTTACACGGAGCAGATGATGTAGAGCCAGAAGAGCCGCAAGACGTCTCGGGCGTCAAAACCTTTGATTTTGGTTCCCAGGAACGTATTGTTCGTGGTCGTATGCCAACACTTGAGCTTGTTGATGAGCGTTTTGCTCGTCACATGCGTATCAGTTTGTTTAACATGATGCGTCATTCAGCTGAAGTGACCTGGACTGGCGTGAACATGATGAAGTTTGGTGAATACCTACAGACTCTGTATGTGCCAACTTCATTGAACATGGTGCGCTTTAGACCTTTAAAAGGTACTGCTCTAATTACTTTAGAGGCTCGATTAGTATTCATCCTTGTAGAAAACTTCTTTGGTGGTGAAGGTCGTTTTAGAACCAAGATTGAAGGTCGTGAATTCACCCCAACTGAAAGAAGAATTATTCAAAAACTCTTAAAGATGGTTTTTGCCGATTACAAGGAAGCCTGGGCTCCTGTGATGGATGCCGAGTTTGAATACTTAGACTCAGAAGTTAACCCTTCAATGGCAAATATTGTCAGTCCATCTGAAGTCTTAGTTGTAAACCAGTTCCATATTGATCTTGATGGTGGTGGCGGTGATCTGCATATCTGCTTCCCATATTCAATGATTGAGCCTATTCGTGAACTTTTAGATGCTGGTGTACAGTCAGATAAAGGTGATACCGATGTTCGCTGGAACAAGGCTTTACGTGAAGAAGTTATGGATGTTAACGTTGATATGAGAGTAAAGCTCTTAGATACTTTAGTCTCACTGCGTGACATTATGAATTTCCAGCCAGGTGATATCCTCAACGTGGAGATCCCTGAAAACCTCTTGGTCTATATCGAGGATCTGCCAAGCTACAGAGCTAAATTAGGCCAGTCTAAAGAAAAGCTTGCAATTAAGATCTCCGAAGTTCTTGAGAGACCTAAGAGTGCTAAGAACGATTTGAGCTTCATCAAGGGCAATAATATGAATGTAGCTGATGATGAAGAAGTTGAAGAATTTGATGATGATTAAGGTGAAATATGTCAGACGATCAGAAATTAGCAGATGAATGGGCCGCAGCTCTAGGAGCACAGGATTCAGGTTCTGACCCAACTGCAGCTCCTATTGAAGAGTTTGAAGAGGATAGTTCAGCTAATAAAGCGCCGCTTTCAGTTGAAGAGCGTAAAAAGTTAGATTCTATCTTGGATATTCCTGTAACCATTACCATGGAAGTAGGTCATGCCAAGATCTCTATCCGTAACCTGTTACAGTTAAATCAGGGTTCTGTAATCGAACTTGAAAGATTAGCAGGTGAGCCTTTAGATGTTTTAGTTAACGGCACTTTGATTGCTCACGGTGAAGTTGTTGTAGTTAACGACAAATTCGGTATCAGATTGACTGATGTTATCAGCCAGGTTGAGAGAATTAAAAAGCTTCAATAAGATGAGATTATTGTTATCCCTATGCCTGCTGTCTTATGCAGGCATTGCCGTATCTGATGAGACTACCTCAGGTCATGAATTATCCTCTGCAAGTCAACTTTTCACTTGGCTTCTATCTACCTTTGCAATTTTAGCTATAATCCTTGTTGTAGCTTACCTTTTGAAGAAAACACGTTTTGTAAGAAATAATTCAGGCAAGCTTGTTATATTAAATCAGCTATATTTAGGACCTAAGCAAAGAGTGGTTGTAGTAAAGGCTAAGAACAGACAGATAATGCTGGGCGTTACTCAAAGTCAAATCACCTATTTAACCGATTTAGATGATGAGAAAGCTGAGTTTGACAAGGTATTAGAAGATCACTCAAAGGCTAATACAGATACAGAAAACAGTATAGAGCAGGGTTCACATGATATTTCAAAGAGCAATTGAATCTAAAGAGTACATGGCAAATTCAAAAGCCATGCTGTCAAAACTCAGGTCTTTAAAGAAGAGTCTTGCTATAAGTTCTGTATTAACTCTTATAACAGGACTTATTCTGTTTTTATTGCCTACTCAAAGTATTGCGGCAAATCTTGATATATCAGCATTTACTGTAAAGACCAATCCAGACGGTACACAGGATTACTCATTATCTCTACAGGTTGTGATCTTAATGACTTTATTGTCATTCTTACCATCAATCTTAGTAATGATGACCTCCTTTACACGTATTGTCATTGTGCTTGCAATTTTGCGTCAGGCCATAGGTTTACAGACCTCACCATCAAATCAGGTGTTAATTGGTATTGCCTTTTTTATGACAATTTTTGTGATGACTCCTGTTTTTGATGATATGTATACACAGGCAATTGAGCCATATATGAACGATAGAATTCAGGCAAGAGATGCTTTTGAAATTGCACAAAAGCCTTTGCACAAGTTCATGCTCGATCAGACCCGTATGACAGATTTAAATGCCTTTTCAGAATTTGCCAACATCAAGATTGACAAACTAGAGAATGTGCCAATGAGAGTGGTAATTCCAGCTTTTATTGTCAGTGAATTAAAGACAGCATTCCAAATCGGCTTTATGCTGTTCTTACCATTCCTTATCATCGACCTTGTGGTAGCATCAATTCTGATGGCTATGGGTATGATGATGTTGTCACCTATGATTGTGTCGTTGCCATTTAAATTGATGCTGTTTGTGCTGGTAGATGGCTGGTCTCTTATCATGGGAACACTGATGTCCAGTTTCGGACTCGGTGTCGCAGGAGGGTAGTGTATGGAACCAGAAGTCTTTGTCGATATTGTCCGTGAAGCTTTAGGTCTGGTGGCACTATTAGTAAGCGCAAGTATTGTACCTTCATTGTGTGTAGGTCTGTGTGTATCTATCTTCCAGGCTGCAACCTCAATTAATGAGCAGACTTTGTCATTCTTACCTCGTCTGCTTGTTACAGTAGGAGCGCTGATGGTAGGTTCTCACTGGGGACTTGAAAAGCTCATGTCCTTTTTCAAGAACATTATTGATTTAATCCCACAGGCTGTAGGTTAATGGACGTACTAGAGCCAATCACTCTTACAGCAGTAGCTCAGTTTGTCTGGCCACTGTGTCGTATCAGTGCCTTTTTAGCAACAATGTTCGCTGTCTCTGGAAACTCTTTTCCTATGATGACACGAGCTCTATTGGCTCTTACAATTACAGTCTGTATGCTGCCATCTATTCCTAATCTGGCACCTAACACTGATCCTTTTACTGTATACGGCATTATCGTAACTATAAAAGAGTGTTTAATCGGATTAGCTTTAGGTTTGTGTACGCTCTTTATCTCACAGGCTTTTATTATTGCAGGTCAGGCTGTAGCGATGCAGACAGGTTTAGGCTTTGCTTCCTTAGTTGATCCTGTATCAGGTACCAACTCTCCTGTAGTAGGTCAGTTTTTTACAGTACTGTGTACCTTAGTCTTTTTCAGTGTAGATGGTCATTTAATCTTTTTAAGATTATTACTAGAAAGCTTTAAAGTTCTTCCTATGGGTGAGGCTTTACCATTGTATGGTATAAGAGAGTTTGTCATATTCTCAGGCTCCATGTTCAAAGCAGGTCTTGCCATGTCCATGAGCGCGATTTGTACTATGCTCGTGGTTAACTTTACTTTAGGTGTAATGACAAAAGCTGCTCCTCAGTTAAATATCTTTTCTTTAGGTTTTGCTGTAACAATGATTGTAGGGCTGTGTGTCCTCTTCCTGTCATTAAATGCCTTTATGAGTAACTTTACAAATAACTTTAATGATGTATTCAATACGGCATGTTCTCTGGTTGGAATGAGTTGTGAGGGGGTCTTGTAAATTTTGCTAACAATCAAAGAATACCATCAAACTTATTTACTCTGATCCAGATTGAGGGTATTTTGGTTAGCAACTTTTTTGATTTATATACGTTAATGACTGAATTTCAATATCTTTTCAAGGAATAATTATATGTCTACTTTTAATTCTATCGGGGGGGGACCTTAATTTATTTGATGAATTAAAAAATACCCTTCTAAAAAATAGCAAATACTCAGAACAAAATACAGAAAATCCTAAGCTATTAAGAAATGTTGTAATTGAAGATGCTCTGAACATGAACAAGGAGCTACTTCATATCCTTCTTAGCAATCCTAAATTAAAAAATCATTTCTTTACTGACGTCGATGGTGTCTTAGTTTTCGACAAAAACAAGTTTACATGGACTATCGAAAACAAGGAATTCTTACCAGATTCATACACCCGTTTCAAACAAAAGATCGGTCTTATAGACTCAAATGAGAGATTTATATCTTCGAACAACGATGTTGTTTTGTCTTTTCCTTATAAAGATTGCGTTTTAGAAGGTGGTCAAACAAAGGAAGATCAGAAGAGAAGTGAAATCTTTTTCAACGAAACTCTAGCACCAGAAGATGTAGATTGCTTATTAGCACCAAAAGTTTTTGCGAACATTAAAAAGTACACAAAGGATGGTGAAGAAAAAGTTAGTTCAATTTCTGAAAATGATAACTTGATGATTAAAGGTAACAACTTATTAATTTTGAGTTCAATGTTAAAAAAGTATTCAGGAAAGGTAAAGCTAATATACATTGATCCTCCATACAACACTGGAAGCGATGATTTTAGGTATAACGATTCTTTTAATCATTCAACTTGGCTTACTTTCATGAAAACTAGGCTTGAATTATGTAAAAAATTGTTGTCAAAAGAAGGAGCAATATATATACAAGTTGATTATCATGAGTCACATTATTTAAAAGTATTATGTGATGAGATTTTTGGTGTAGAAAATTTTCAAAGAGAAATCATTTGGAGAATAGGTTGGCTTTCGGGATATAAAACAAAAGAAAATAACTGGATAAGGAATCATGACACTATTCTCTACTATTCAAAATCAAATCAAGAAGTGAAATTTAATAAAAAGTACATCGATAAGAAAGATTTTAAAGAAAACGCTGATTCTTCGGTAGAAAGGTATCCAATTGAAGATGTTTGGAATAGCAGTGAGTATGATGTACTAAATAGTATAGCGATAACTTCATTCGCAAAAGAAACCGTATCAAAACAATTAAATTCAGATGATGTTGTTAAGGGACAAAAATCAGAAAAACTTATTAAAAGAATTGTTGAGGCTCATACTGAACCTAATGATCTTGTTCTTGATTTCTTTGGTGGAAGCGGAACAACAGCCGCTGTATGTATGAAACTTAACAGAAAATTTATCATATGCGAGCAACTTGATGTACAGCTTGACATTATGAGTAGAAGGTTAAGAAATGTAATTCAAGGCGATGGTTGTGGTATTTCTAATTCAGTAAATTGGACCGGAGGAGGTTCTTTTGTTTACTGCGAACTAAAAGATTTAAATCAAATTTATATAAAACAAATCCAGAATGCAGGATCAGACCCTCAGTTAATTGAGCTATATAATAAAATTTCTAAATCAAAGTTCATAAATAGCAAAGTCAAACCAAGCAATATAGAAAGTAATGTAAGTGATTTTGAATCTCTTTCAACTGAAAGTAAGAGAAAATTGCTAATTCAATTGCTAGATTTGAATATGTTATATGTAAATTACTCTGACATTGATGATGAAGAATATAAGGTATCAGACGGTGATAAATCTTTTAACAGAAGGTTTTATGGAGATTAGTCACTATGTCAGAGAAGCAAGAATATCTATATCAAAAAATTGAGAAGAAGATTATTGCAGATACATCATGGTATAAATCTATTCCTGATTATATTGCAAGCAACATTAGAAGAGAATTTCCTTTGCGAGACTATCAGCGCAATGCTATTCGCAATTTTATAAGCTTTTATGAAGATCCATCTTTAAAGACTAGTCCAACCCATGTCTTGTTTCAGATGGCAACAGGAAGTGGAAAAACATTGTTAATGGCAGGTTTGATCTTGTACCTGTATAAGCAAGGTTATAGAAACTTTTTGTTCTTTGTGAACACGAATAACATCATTTATAAGACAAAAGAAAACTTTTTAAATCAATTGTCATCAAAGTATCTATTTGCAGAAAATATTCAATTAGAAGGAAAGAAAGTTGAAATAAATGAAGTTAACAATTTTCAAGATACGGATCCTGATGCAATCAATATTTGCTTTGCAACTATTCATAAATTGCATGGTGATTTGATTAATGTCAAAGAAAATAGTATGTCTTTTGATGATTTTAGTGAGGATCCTGTCGTTTTGATTTCGGATGAAGCTCATCACTTAAATGCGGACACTAAAAGCTCAAAAGCTGTCAAGGATGATAATGCTTCATGGGAAATTACTGTAGATAACATATTGTCATCAAACAACAAAAATATTTTACTAGAGTTTACAGCAACAGCAGGATTGTCAAATGATGCTGTAAGAAGTAAATATATTAACAAGCTTATATATGATTATGAGTTAAAGCAGTTTTATAAGGATGGTTATTCAAAAGATATTAAGAGTTTAAGAAGTGATTTAGATTTAGAGGATAGAATTGTCCAATCCGTTATTTTAAGCCAGTATAGGTTGAAAATATTTAATAAACATAATTTGAACATCAAACCAGTTATTTTATTTAAATCTTCAGACATTAAAGAAAATGAAAACAGTTTTGAATTATTGAAAAAGGTAATTTATGAGCTAACTGTAGATAAAATAAGCTCAATTCTAAATTCTAAAAATGATATTTTTAGAAAAGTTCGTGATTTTTTTATTACTCAAAAAATATCTCTTGAATCATTAGTTCAAGAAATTAAATTAGATTTTTCTACAGAACACTGTTTGATAGTTGATCAAAAAAATCTTAAAGAAAATGATCAAATTCTTTTAAATTCATTGGAAGATGACTCAAATCATATAAGAGCAATATTTGAAGTAAAAATGCTTAATGAAGGATGGGATGTACTAAATTTATTTGACATAGTTCGCATGTATGATACTCGTCAGGCAGGTCACACTAAAAATGGAAAAAGAGAAATATCTAAAACTACGATATCCGAAGCTCAGTTAATCGGAAGAGGTGCAAGATATTGTCCGTTTAAGTTAAATGAAGATGATGATCTGTTTAAAAGAAAATATGACTCTGATGAAGATAACGAGTTAAGAATTTGTGAAACTCTTTTATATCACTGCTTTGATGAAGAAAGGTATATTTCTGAATTAAAAGAAGCTTTAAGACATGAGGGTTTAGATCTTGATAAAGATGTAATCAGATGCTCTTACAAGCTAAAAGATGATTTCAAAAAGACAGATTTATTTAATTTAGGGCTTGTTTACCTTAATGAGAGAATTAAAAAAGAATCAAAGGATCTTTTAAGCCTTGATGATAAGTTAATTTCAAAAATTTACTCTTATACAGAGCAATCAGGAGAATCTGCATTAGATGACTTATTCGAAAGTGACGAAAACAAATCAACTGTTTTAAAACCGGAAGAAATAAAAAAATCGATTAAAGAGCTAGCAAAAGAAAATTACTCTGTTGTTCATAAAGCTCTTAGACAATTTAGAGAATTTAATTTTGATAACCTAAAGAAACATTTCAAAGATCTAAAGTCAATGTCTGATTTTATCTTTAAAGAAGAGTACTTAGGAAATATTGAAATTCAAATACATTATTTTGGTCAAGAACTATCTCAAACCACAATATTGAAAGCTTTGGTAAAGAACTTTGCTGAAATTGCTAAAAAGATTGGCTTCAATGAGTCAATCTATGAAGGTTCAATTAAGTTTAAACCAAAGAAATTTAAAAATGTATTTACTGACAAGACCATCTCTGTAGCTAAAGCTTCAGAAACAACCGGCGGTAAGGGAATTTCTCAGAAGCGCTCACAAAACTATCCATTAGATTTATCATCTGAGGATTGGTATGTCTATAACGACAATTACGGAACAGATGAAGAAAAAGCTCTAGTTCATCAATTTAGAATGTACCTAGATGATTTGAGAAAAGTCTACTCTAAGTTGTATCTCGTAAGAAACGAGCAGCAACTATCCATTTATTCTTTTAAAGATGGCAATAGGTTTGAACCTGATTTTGTGCTGTTTTTACAAAAATGGGATGGTAAAGATTTTGAGCAAATGCAGATCTTTATCGAACCTAAAGGTGAAAACTTGTTGAAACAAGACAAATGGAAAGAAGATTTCTTGTTAGAAATCAAAGAAAAGACAAATGAAGAGCCTTCATTGTTATCTGAGAATTCTAATTACAAGATATGGGGCTTCCATTTTACTAATTTCAATGGAAAACAAGAAAATAGGATAAGTGATTTCAAACAGGATATGGAAGAAATCCTAGCACGATAGGAAATAGAAAAGCCCTAATACCAACAAGTTTAGGGCTTTTAAAAAAGAACTATTCTTCAACAAGCTCATAGCAAGGAACGTATTCTTTCTGAGATAAAAGCACACGACCTTGATCAATATAGCTTCTTAAAAGACCATCCATGGATTTGATGATATCTTTATCACCATGTAATTTAAATGGACCTTTTTGAGCTACTAGCTTGATGCCATTCTCTTTAACATTACCAGTTACAATTCCTGAGAAAGCAGAGCGTAAGTTGCAAGCTAACTTCCATGGTTCCTGATCACGTCTTAAATCAAGATTTGCCATGAACTCATGAGTAATTGGAGATGCAATCTGCAATTCAAGAGGAATATGTAAAGTCCAGTTAAAGCAATAAGAATCATGAGTAATGGTTCTATGATCCAGTACAGAGTCATTGTATTGCTTTACCTTTTGAGCTACAGCAATTGGATCATCGATTATAAGATCATAGTAACGTGTGATCTCTTTACCAAAGCATTCAATTAAGAAGTCCTGTAATTCATCAAAGTAGCCTTTTGATGATTTTGTACCAGTTAAGATCAAAGGTAAGAAGTTGTGTTTGTTCTCCTTACTTAATTTGATGCTCAAAATATAGAGTAATTCTTCAGCGGTACCTGGACCACCTGGGAAGATTATAAGCGTATGACCAAGACGGACAAAGGCCTCAAGTCTCTTTTCAATATCAGGCATGATCACAAGATCAGTTACCATGGCGTTAGGTGGTTCTGCTGCAATGATAGATGGCTCTGTAAGACCAATCATACGGCATTTTTCCTGTTCACACTGCTCTGAATAGCCCTGTAATGAGCCTTTCATAGGAGCTTCCATAACACCAGGTCCGCAACCTGTGCAGATATCAATCTTGCGTAAACCTAATTCAAGACCTACCTGATAGGCATAATCATATTCTTCTTGTGAGATTGAGTGACCACCCCAGCATACAGCGAGGTTTGGTTTCATCCCAGCCTTTAAGACACTGGCATTTCTTAAAATGATAAATATAAGATTAGTGATGTAATCAGACTCAGTCTTATATTTCTTTTTAAGACTATCGTTATAGAACTCTGAGAATAAGTGAATTTGTACAATATCACGTAAAACTGCATATAAGTGCTTGCGCAGTTTCTTGATGACCTGCCCTTCAACTAGAGATGATTTTGGTGGATTGATAAGCTCAAGTTTTAGACCTCGCTCATTTCTAATGATGTTGATTTCAAAAGATTTGAAGTTATCTAAAAGTTCTTTGGAGTTATCAGTGATATTGCCACTATTTAAGACAGCAAGAGAGCAGTTTCTGTACAAATCATATAGCTCTCCCTGACTTGACAGTGATAGTGAATCAGCCTCATATTGGGTTAAAAGTGACATGGAGCCTACTGGCCAAACGTCTACAACGCTCATAAATGCTCCTTTTTATTGTTTTTGTAATGTGTATTGTGTTTGTGATTTATTTTTTTTATCAGTACTTTCTATCACTCTTTCATTATAGGTTATGAACTTTATATAACCTTTTAATTTTTAATGAAATTTAGGACAGATGTTCCAAATTTAAATTTTTGTGTCAAATGACAGTTTCATAGCTAAAGATAAAACTGTCATAAGTAGAGTTACTTACTGTCTGATTGTTCTTACAGATTCACTGCAGTTTAACTTAGCAGATGATCTGACAGGATTGATATCAATACCTCCACGACGGGTAAAGTAAGCTGATACTGTAAGTTTTGATGGCTTTAAGTAATACATTAAGTCTGAATAGATAAGCTCTACACACTGCTCATGGAATCCCTGATGGTTACGTAAAGTAACTAAGTAAGATAGCAGTCCTTTAAGATCAGGTTTCTTACCTTCATAATCGATTCTTACAACAGCATGATCTGGCTGTGAGGTTACAGGACAGAGTGATCTGAAAAGATTGGTGTAGTAAGTCTTTTTAATGGCCTTATCTTCTTTATCAAAAGTTAATAAAGAAGGGGAGTATTCATAACCTTTAAAAGATAAATCTTTACAGCAATCTAACTCTTCTAAACAAGTACCTTTTACGGCACGTGTAGAGAACTCCTCATTATCAAGTTCGAATAAACTTACCTTCACATTGCTCTCTAAAAGTACTGAAAGATCGTGCTCAAATACGCTTTCGACCTCTTTTAAATCTTTAAACTTGGTCATGGTAAATGACAGTTCATAGAGTTTTAATGATTTAGACTCAACAATGTATTTACTGTCAGCAGGTACTGTCATAATACCCATGCAAACTTTAGGCAGACCATTTAAGTTTAAATAGGTCATCTCATAAAGACGCCAAATGTCATAACCTACGAACTTTTGTAATCTTTCAATATGGCTACGACCTAGCTGTCTTTCTATCCTTTGCAGTCGTGATGGAGCGTACTCATTATCGTAGGTAGTATTTTTACCTAAAACTAGGTTGTTCATACCTGAAGATACCTCAGGAGCTTTGTTTTCATTGTTATCCATTATAAATCTCCGTATTTGCAACCTAAGATGCATAAAGCCGCAAGAGCAGCTGTTTCTGTTCTTAAAATTCTAGGACCTAAAGTTACACCCACAAAATTGTGTTCAGCAGCCTTTTGAATTTCATTATCATCAAGGCCGCCTTCAGGACCAATGAGTAATCTTATATCACCTGAAGGTTCAAGTTCTGTTAACTTTTTGTCAGCTTTTGGATCAAGGGTAAGGCTTAGTGCTTCAGGACTTCTTGCATACCATGATTCTATATTGACGATATTCTCAACTACAGGTACTACATTACGGCCACACTGCTCACAGGCTGAGATAGCAATCTTTTGCCATTGTTCAATTTTCTTTTGCTGACGCTTTTCATCTAGCTTGACACCACAGCGTGATGAATAAAGAGGAGTGATCTTGTAGATACCTAATTCAACAGCCTTTTGAATGGTAAATTCCATTCTCTCGCCACGGCTGATAACCTGACCTAACTCTACTCTTACAGGAGATTCAACATTACGTTCAATTACTTTTGTACATTTGTAATTAGCGCTTTTACCTACTTTTGTAAGTACAGCTTCATACTCATGACCGATACCGTCGAATACTACAAATTCATCGTTTTCTTTAAAACGAAGCACTCTTACAAGATGACCGTAACCGTCATCATCTAAGGTAAATTCATCAGTTAAATTTAAAGGGGCATTAAGCTGGCAAATTCTAACTGTTCTCATTATTTATCGTTTCCGTATTTACATTTTTGAGAAATATAAGGATTCTCGTTACCTTGAATTTCTTTAATTAAAAGGTTGCGCTTACACTCATTCTGATCTGGTTTGTATTTTTTATTCCAGCGGTTGAATAAGTTTACATGTTCAGCATCAAGTTCAATACCATACATCATGGACATGTACAGGTATGCTCGAGCAATCACACCACGAGCGCGTTCAGGAGGAGTAACTCTCTGTCTTTTTCTGTCAATTAACATTTGGCATTGACCAAAAGGAGAGGTCTTTTTAATTGAATCAGAAAAGGCAAAATTCTGTCTTTCGTTGTTTACTTCACCAACTGAAGGATAAAGATTGTGCAGATCAGATTCGATTAAGTTAAAGTACTTATCGGTATTCTCGCAATTCTGTCTGCCTGGCTTTTTAAGCCAGCACTCTCTTGTTTTACCAAAATATGAAGCAGGTACGATGTGTTCAGCTTCAATCCTTTTTGCTCGCTTTGGATTTGAGTACTGAATGATGTATCCGCAGCTCTCAAGGTTAGGGTAGTACCATTTTTTAGTAATAGTAATGTCACAGCTACAGTAGACAGTTTTAGGCTCATCTAATTTAGATGTTATCCTGAATAAATAGCCTTTAGCTGAATTGAAGTTTAAATTCAGTCTTTGTGCCAAGGCGCTGTTAAAACAGGTAAGAGTCAACACTACAGCTGGTAGTGCAAGCGTTCTTAACAAGAGTGTTTTAAATTTCATGGTAACTCTCCTAATTGTGCTATTTTAACAAGATTTAAGCTCAAATTAGAGACATATATAAGTAATCTGTAAAGTCTAAAGCTTCCTTTAAATCAACCGCACAAAGCAATTCAATGCTATAGAAATCAATGACAAAGAATAAGTGGATGCAAAGAACATATTAAGTTAGGCCATGTTTCCTGTTAAAATGCTCTTGTTTACAAAATCATGAGGATAAAGGATCTTTTATGAAAATCGATTTAAGCAAGATGGCTACTTTTGGTGTAGCAGGTAACTTTACAGGCCACTTAGAGCAGGCAGGTGAAGCTGTAGACTTTACAAACGTAAAAACCAAAGAAGCTAAAGCTCCTAAAGCCGTATTCCCAACCTTTATTCCGAATTTAAAAGAAGGTGATGCTGCTGTTACCCCAAGATTTTTAGGTGTATTCCCATTTAACATCAACACCATTATCTTTCCTCATGGTGAGCAGAAATTACAGATTGAGCCTGAGTGCGCAATTGTTTGCAATATAACATGGAAAGAGGGCAAAGTAGTAGCTTTAGAACCTGTTGTCTTTGGAGCTTCAAATGATTGCTCAATCAGAAAAGAAGGCGCTAAAAAGATTAGTCAGAAAAAGAACTGGGGCAAAGCATCAAAAGGCTTTTCTGATAATGCTATTGCTATTGATTCATTCGATGAGAAAGGAATTTTAAACCGTTATCGTATTGCAAGTTTCTTAGTACGTGATGGTAAAGTAAATCCTTACGGTGAGGACAGTGCTGTTCGTGACTACAGCTACATCTACGGCACCTTAATTGACTGGTTAATTGAGAAATTCAACTCTCAGAAGGATGAAGGTCCTGCTGAGCCTATCTGTGAGTATTTAAAAGAATCAGGTTATCCTGAAAAAGTAATGGTATCTGTAGGTGCTACCCGTTATACCGAGTATGGAGAGAAGAACTTCTTACAGGATGGTGATCTAGCTGTTGTAGTTGTCTATCCTGAGGATAAATACTCAAAAGAAGACATCATCAAAGGTGTTGAGAACAACTCATTAAATGATGATGCTGTAAGCGTATTAGCTCAGAAAGTTGAGCTATAACCTCATAAGTCAAGCTTCATAAAAAAATGAAAGGCTCCGTACGGAGCCTTTCTTATTAAAACTTAATCAGGATTACTTAATAGCCTGTAATAAGTCATCAACCTTATTAGTCTGTTCCCAGCTGAAGCTTGGACGACCAAAGTGACCATAGGTTGCAGTCTTTAAGTAGATAGGTCTTAACAGATCTAACTGCTTGATTAAGCCGTAAGGGCGCAGGTCGAAAACCTGAGGAATTGCTCTTGCGATCTTCTCATCATCAATCTTTCCAGTACCAAAGGTATTAACTGATACTGAAACAGGCTGAGCAACACCAATAGCGTAAGATACCTGAACCTCAGCTTTCTTTGCTAAACCTGCTGCAACAATGTTCTTTGCTACATAACGAGCAGCGTAAGCTGCTGATCTGTCTACCTTTGAAGGATCCTTACCAGAGAAAGCACCACCACCGTGACGAGCGGCACCACCGTAAGTATCAACAATGATCTTTCTACCGGTAACACCAGCATCACCTACAGGACCACCGATAACGAAACGACCTGTTGGGTTAATAAAGATCTTGGTGTCTTTACGTAACAGGTTTGCAGGAATTACTTTCTTGATGATCTCTTCGTATACTGCTTCATGAACAGTTTCCTGAGTTACATCAGGATCATGCTGTGTTGATAAGACAATAGTATCAATATGATCAACTGAGCCGTCATCATTGTAAGCGACTGTAACCTGGCTCTTAGCATCAGGACGTAACCATGAGATTGAACCGTTACGACGTAAGGTAGCCTGTTTCTTTACAAGCTCATGAGCATAGGTAATAGCAGCAGGCATTAAGTGTTCAGTTTCGTTAGTTGCAAAGCCGAACATTAAGCCCTGATCGCCTGCGCCCTGATCTTCAGGTAAAGCTCTTGAAACACCCTGATTGATATCAGGTGACTGTTTTCCTAAACCATTTAAGAATGCGCAGTAATGACCATCAAAGCCAACCTCTGAATTGTCATAACCAATGTCACAGACAGTTTTACGTGCAATTGCTTCAAAGTCTACGTTTGCAGAAGTTGTAACTTCACCTGCAACTAAAATTAAACCTGTTTTTACTAAAGTTTCGCAAGCAACGTGTGCATCTTTATCCTGAGCTAAGATTGCATCTAAGATTGCATCTGACACTTGGTCACAGATTTTGTCTGGATGTCCTTCTGATACGGACTCTGAGGTAAATAATCTTGACATAAAGTCTGTCCTCTAAAATTAAATTAACTGAGGATGATTATATACTTTAAAAAATAATTTAAAACTTCTAACAAATTAATAATTTTGCTTTTGCGTTTAATATATTGAAATATAAAAAAATTAAAATTGAATTTTTTGGGATTAATTATAAATAAATATGTGGGATTAATATTATTGAAAATAAATTACGAAAATCTCTGCAAAATTCTTTAGTAAGATTTAGTTCGCTTTTTTAAACTTGAAAATAAAAACGTTATAAAACAAATAAATATTAGAAAAATATAGAATAACGTCACAGAATTAAACAATTGTAAACGTTTGCGGAGTGGTTTTGAGCTACAATTAAAACATAAAAAGTTTTCAAGTAATAGATAAAATCTGCAAAGGAGATACCATGCGCTTTTTTATTGACACAGCAAATGTAGAAGACATTCGCAAGGCTAATGACTTAGGTGTTATTTGTGGTGTAACCACCAATCCATCTTTAATTGCTAAAGAAGGCTTGGATTTCAAAGAGGTTATCAAGGAAATTACTTCAATTGTTGATGGTCCTATCTCAGGTGAAGTTAAGCCTACAACCTTAGACTTTGAAGGTATGATGAAAGAAGCTCGTGAGATTGCTGCTATCCATCCAAACATGGTTGTAAAGATCCCTATGACAGCTGAAGGCTTAAAGGCTTGTCATCAGTGTAAGAAAGAAGGCATTAAGACCAACATTACCTTGATCTTCTCTGCTAACCAGGCTTTATTAGCTGCACGTGCAGGTGCTACTTACGTTTCACCATTTATCGGTCGTTTAGACGATATTTCAGAAGACGGCTTAGACTTAATCCGTACTATTTCTGACATGTTCTCAATCAACAATATCGATGCACAGATCATCTGCGCTTCTGTACGTAACCCAATCCATGTATTACAGTGCGCTCTAGCAGGTGCTGATATTGCAACTGTTCCTTACAAGGTTATCGAAACTATGATCCACCATCCATTAACCGATCAGGGTATCGCTAAATTCCAGGCTGACTACAAGAAAGTGTTTGGTTAATTAAACAAAGTGTCGACCGCAAGGTCGACATTTTTTGTTGCCTTTTTTGTTGTTTTAAGTCTGCTTGTTGGGTAAAATTAAGCCCACAATGAATAATTTAGGCTTTTATTAATGAAGAAAAAGTTTGCGGCATGTTGTTTAGCTCTGATGGCTTTTATCCTCGGAGTTTGGATATCAGGTGTAGCGATTGTTTCTTCGTACTCGCAAACAGGTATGGAAGTGGCACTGCGACGGTGTAATAAACTTCTGTACAGTAAATTCCAGTCTGGAGTTTTTCTCTACAAAATTTCCCTAAGATATATACCCAAACAAACGGATCTGTTTTCACAGAGAGGTTTTGTAGAGATAAATTTTGCCGGAACAGATAAAGTTTATGATGTTCCTGTAAAAATCGATCATGGCTTTTTAACAATGGATGCTGATTTTGATTTAAATAAGGTCATCGAGCGTCTTTTTGTAAGAAAGATGATCTTAGATGAAAAAAGTACCGCAAAAGGTAGAATGCATGTGCGTCTGTTACCTTTTGCAATTAGCTTAGAAGCTGATGTAAAAGGTAAGTACACAAAATATGTAAAGGATATAGGTGTTCTAAAAGATATTCATGGCATGACACCAGATCTTGATGTGCACTTTTTATTCAGTCGCAATTTTTTACGACAGCTTCTGTTAGCTGTTGAATGCAGAAATCTGTACATCCCCGGCTTGAGCGCTGATAAGATTTTCTTTTTAAGCTCTTATACAGAAGGTGACAGATTTCAGATCCCTAAGAACGCAAGATTATATGCAAGTGGTCTTGTAATTGATGATGAGTTTTTAGGGCAGTTAAAAAGTTTTGATGTAGAACTTAAGGTTCCAAAAGTCCGCTCCACAGGAGACTTTGATATTGATTTAGTCTCCATTGCTGATACTAGATCAGGTGTTGGCATGGTGAAGGGAAAAATTAAGAATTTAAGTTCTTACCTGATGGCGAAGAAACTGAAATCCTGGACTGACGTGGTGTTGAATCCCAGCTCTTTAAATAGCTTTACTAATAAAGACTATTTACAGGCAACAGTTATTGACTCTTCGTTTAATGTCAATCAGGATACCGAAAGTGGCAAGTTAATTTACAGAGCCACTGCAAAGGGTGAGGTTTTAGCTCCAAAGTCTGAAGATGGTATATCTAAGAATTTGGCATCAGTTAAAGGAAAGTTTGATGTCAAGTTCGATCATATGAATGATTTTGGTCATGAGTTTGTCAAGAAAGTAGGTGGTCGAATGTTAGGAGAGGACAAGGATTCTCTGGTAACAGAAATTACCATCGACAAGGGCAAGCTTATTTTTAATGGACAAGTTTTTTGATTTCTTATTTCTGAGGAGTTTTTATGGCAAATTACAGAGAATTAGCTAATGCTCTACGTGCATTAAGCATGGACGGTGTTCAGAAGGCTAAGTCAGGTCATCCTGGTGCACCTATGGGTATGGCTGATATGGCAGAGGCACTATGGAGAGGTTTCTTACACCACAATCCAAAGAACCCTAACTGGGCAAACCGCGATCGTTTCGTTCTATCAAACGGTCACGCTTCAATGCTTATCTATTCTCTGCTTCACTTAACTGGCTATGATTTATCAATTGACGATTTAAAGAATTTCCGTCAGTTAGGTTCAAAGACTCCAGGTCACCCAGAGCATGGTGAGGTTCCAGGTGTTGAGACTACCACAGGTCCTTTAGGCATGGGTTTAGCTAATGCTGTTGGTATGGCAATGGCTGAGCGTATGTTAGCTGGCGAATTCAACCGTGACGGTTTTGATATCGTTGACCACTACACCTATGTATTCATGGGCGATGGCTGCTTAATGGAAGGTATTTCTCATGAAGCATGCTCATTAGCAGGTACTTTAGGTTTAGGAAAACTGATTGCATTATATGATTCAAACGGTATTTCGATTGACGGTTCTGTAAAGGGCTGGTTCGCTGATGATACAAAGAAGCGTTTTGAAGGCTACGGCTGGCAGGTAATCGAAGTTAAGAATGGTAACGACGGTGAGCAGGTTCGTGCTGCTATCGAATTAGCTAAGGCTGATACTGATCGTCCATCAATCATTATTTGTCCTACCACCATCGGCTTTGGTTCTCCTAAGAAAGCAGGTACTGCAGCATCACACGGTGCTCCTTTAGGTGATGAAGAAATCGCTGCAACTAAGGCTGCTTTAGGTTGGAAGTATGGTCCATTCGAGATCCCTTCAGAGATCTACAAAGAGTGGGATGCTACCGAGAATGGCGCTAAGTTAGAAGGTGACTGGAATTCATTATTTGCTAAATACAAGGCTCAGTACCCTGAGTTAGCTTCAGAGTTCGAGCGTCGAATTTCAGGTAAGTTACCTGTCGATTTTAAGGCTAAGGCAAAGGCTTGGGTTGATTCATTACAGCATAATGAAGATCCTAAGGTTGCAACCCGTAAGGCAGGTCAGATTGCTCTTGACTTCTTCGGTTCATTACTACCAGAGTTAGTTGGCGGTTCAGCTGATTTAGCTCCATCAAACTTAACCATGAACAAAGAATCTAAGGAGATCTTACCAGGCCACTTAGATGGTAACTACATCCACTGGGGTGTTCGTGAGTTCGCAATGTGCGCTGCTATGAACGGTATGGTGTTACATGGTGGCTTCCGTCCTTATGGTGGCACCTTCTTAATCTTCTCAGACTACGCAAAGAACGCACTGCGTATGGCAGCTTTAATGAAGATCCCAACATTATTCGTATTCACTCACGATTCTATCGGTGTTGGTGAGGATGGTCCTACCCACGAGCCTATCGAGCAGATCGCTTCATTACGTGTTTTACCTAACTTCGATGAGTGGCGTCCATGTGATATGGTTGAGTCAGGTGCTGCATGGGCAAATATGATTGAGCGTCAGGATGGTCCTAGCGCAATCATCCTGTCTCGTCAGACCTTAGAGCAGATGCCACGTACTCAGGAGCAGGTTGATAACATCGCTAAGGGCGGTTACGTATTAAAGGATTGTGATGGCACTCCTGATGTAATCTTAATGGCAACAGGTTCTGAGGTTGCTTTAGCATTCCATGCAGCTGAAGAGTTAGCAAAGGAAGGCAAGAAGGCACGTGTTGTTTCAATGCCTAGCACCGACGTATTTGACCGTCAGTCTGAAGAGTACAAAGAGTCTGTTCTTCCAAAGGCAGTTCGTGCTCGTGTTGCTGTTGAAGCTGCTATGTCAACAACCTGGTTCAAGTATGTTGGTTTAGATGGTACAACCGTATGCTTAGACCACTACGGCGCATCAGCTCCAGCTGCTCAGTTGTTCAAGAAGTACGGCTTCTCAGTTGAGAACGTAGTAGCTGCAGCTAAGAAAGTTATCAAGTAATAACCGATACTTTTAAAAGCTAATTAGTTTAATTAAGGCTGGTAACCATGATGAGTGGTCCAGCCTTTTTATTGCCCAAAATTTAACCTAAAAAGGCTTAAATTTTTGCACAGTTGAGTTTTACTTTTGACATAAAGCACAATCATAAAATGTACCTTAAAATCACATGTTGAAAATATGTTTCAAAATTACCAAAAATCGACAGTAAAAATTGAAAAGTTTTTAACATGTGATAAAATTAAAAGTTGTTAAAAGCTTAGTTTAAGTCTAACAAAGACGATTTTATAAGAGGAAAACGAACTATGGCAATTTTAAAGATGGCCGACCTTGATTTAAAGGGCAAGCGTGTACTTATCCGTGCAGATCTTAACGTGCCTTTAAAGGATGGCAAGGTTGCATCAGACAAGCGTATTATGGCTACATTACCTACAATTAAGTTAGCTCTTGAGAAGGGCGCTAAGGTAATGGTAATTTCTCACTTAGGCCGTCCAGAGGAAGGCGTTTATGCTGAGGAGTTCTCATTAAAGCCTGTTGCAGATTACATTGCAACTAAGCTTAATGGTGTAAAAGTTCGTTTAGAGAAAGATTACTTAAACGGCGTTGAAGTTAACGAAGGTGAACTAGTTGTTCTTGAGAACTGCCGTTTCAACAAGGGTGAGAAGAAGAACGCTGAAGACCTATCAAAGAAATACGCTGCATTATGTGACGTATTCGTAATGGATGCTTTCGGTACTGCTCACCGTGCACAGGCTACAACCTACGGTGTAGCTCAGTTTGCTCCAGTAGCATGTGCAGGTCCTCTATTAGCTGCTGAGTTAGAAGCTTTAGGTAAGGCAATGGATAATCCTGCTCGTCCTATGGTTGCTATCGTTGGTGGTTCTAAGGTTTCAACCAAGTTACCTGTATTAAACAGCCTATTAAAGGTTTGCGATCAGTTAATCGTTGGTGGTGGTATTGCTAACACCTTCATTGCAGCTGCAGGTCACAAAGTTGGTAAGTCTCTATGCGAGAATGACTTAATCGATACAGCTAAAGAATTAGCTGCAAAGACTCAGATCCCAGAGTTCGTTGACGTAGTAGTTGGTAAAGAGTTCGATGAGAAGACTCCAGCTGTTACTAAGGACTTAAAGGATGTTGCAGACGACGATATGATCTTCGATTTAGGTCCTAAGTCAATGGCTAACATCAACGAAGTTATCAAGAACGCAAAGACCATCCTGTGGAATGGCCCTGTTGGTGTATTCGAGTTCGATCAGTTCGCTGCTGGTACCAAGTCAATGGCTGATGCTATTGCTAACTCAGATGCTTTCTCTGTTGCAGGTGGTGGTGATACCATCAACTCAATTCAGAAGTTTGGTGTAACTGACAAGATTTCTTACATCTCTACTGGTGGTGGTGCTTTCCTTGAGTTCGTTGAGGGCAAGAAGTTACCAGCTGTTGAGATCCTTGAGAAGAGAGCTGCAGAATAATTGCTCATAAATGCCAGCCTTAAGTTGCTGGCATTTAAATTTAGATTTTTTTAATTCATATTTTAATTTACAGGTAGATAATCTTATGACTAAGATTCTTGATATTGTAAAGCCTGGTGCTGTTACCGGTGAGAATTTACAGAAGTTATTCGCTTTTGCTCGTGAGAATGGTTTCGCATTCCCTTCAGTAAACTGCGTTGGTACTGATTCAATCAATGCTGTTATTGAGGCAGGTGCCAAGGCTAAGTCACCAGTTATGGTACAGTTCTCTAACGGTGGTGCTTCATTCATCGCTGGCAAGGGTATCAAAGTTGACCGTCCACAGGGCGCAGCTATTTTAGGTGCTATCTCTGGTGCATTACACGCACGTAACGTTGCTGAGTACTACGGAGTTCCTGTTGTTATTCACACTGACCACTGCGCTAAGAAGTTACTTCCATGGATCGACGGTCTATTAGACGCTGGTGAGAAGTACTACGCAGAGCACGGTGAGCCATTATTCTCATCACACATGATCGACTTATCAGAAGAGTCATTAAAGGATAACGTTGCTCTTTGCTGCAAGTATTTAGAGCGTATGTCAAAGATCGGCATGACTCTTGAGTTAGAGTTAGGCTGCACCGGTGGTGAGGAAGACGGCGTTGACAATTCAGATAAGGATGAGTCAGCATTATATACTCAGCCAGAAGACGTAGCATATGCATACGAGGAGTTATCAAAGATTTCTCCTAACTTCACAATCGCTGCTTCATTCGGTAACGTACATGGTGTTTACAAGCCAGGTAACGTTAAGTTAAAGCCTACTATCTTACGTGATTCACAGAAGTATGTTCACGAGAAGTTCAATACTCCTACCGACAAGCCAATCAACCTGGTATTCCACGGTGGTTCAGGTTCAACCGAGCAGGAGATCCGTGAGTCAGTATCATACGGTGTTATCAAGATGAACATCGATACCGATACTCAGTGGGCAACATGGGATGGTATCTTACATTACTACAAGGCTAATGAGAACCGTTTACAGGCTCAGTTAGGCGACGGTACCGATCCAGATGTTCCTAACAAGAAGTTCTACGACCCACGTGTTTGGTTACGTAAGGGGCAGGAGTCTATGATCGCTCGTCTACAGGAAGCTTTTGACCGTTTAGGTTCAGCAGGTTCTTTAGATAAGGATTTCTAATTAACACTTTTGGCTGTAAAGTCAGATTATGTTAATCAAAGCCCCGCTATGCGGGGCTTTTTCGTATATGAGATGACTTTCATTTCATCTCAGACGAAAAAAGGCAACCTTTTGTAAGGCTGCCTTTTAAAAAACAAACTTCAGGAGAAACTATTTGCTTCCTGAAAGAATTGATGAAATGTATGAGAGTGATGTATTGTAGCCAGACATCAAAGAGTCAAGGTTACCGTACTTGGTACGTAATGAAGCTTCATATTTCTCCAGCTTCTCTTCATTATCACTAATCTTTTGCTCCCAATCATCGATCTCGCTTTGTACTTCATCAATACGATCAGATAAGACACCGCCAGTCTGAGTGTATTCTTTTACGTAATCAGATAGCTGCTTGATTAAGCCATCATCCTCATCTGTAAACAAGCTTACGACTGAGTTGAAGGAGTTATCAATTGACTTCTTGAAAGCATCAGAATCAAGAGATAGGGTACCATCCTTGTTGTACTCAAGACCGCAGTCAAAGATTGATTTACCAGTATTCTCTTTGGTAAATCTTACAACCATAGTCTGCAGAGTATTCTGAATTGACTTTAACTGAGAGTCACCAGCCAAGTCACCTCCATCGTACTGATTCTCACCGTCTGAATAAGAGTTTCTCTTATACAGCTTATCCATTGATGACATCAAAGTATTGTATGCATCAACGAATTCCTGCATCTTATTCTTAGCTGCATCACCGTCGGTTGAAACATCAACATTGTAGGTCGTAAAGTTACCGTTAGAGTCCTTAGTTAACTGATTTACAGTGATGTTTAAGCCTGATACCTGATTGTCATCAAACTTATTGGTATGGCTTGTAACCTTATGGCCATCAACTTCAATCCAGGCATCTTTACCTTCCTGATAAGACCACTTAGAGCCAGACGCTGATACCTTGTGTTCCATACCTTTGTCATCAGTTTCGGTAGTAGTTTCGGAACTAGGATCGAAATTAAATACGTTTAATGAGTCATGATCAGCTGTATCTGTAGACTCTGTAGTGATCTTAAGATTAGAGGTATCTTTACCGGTTGAGCCTGAGGTGATTGATAAAGAATAACCGTCTTCAGTCTTAATTAAACCAACGTTTAAATCATAATCGTTCTGATTTAAGCGCTTACGAATTAATTCTAAGGTATCGCCTTCCTGAATATCCACAGAGAAGGTTCTCTCACGTGTCTGTTCAATACCATTATCATCTTTATAGGTCTCAGGACCTAAATCGATGGTGATTTTACCTGCTGAGAAGCTGTTCTTAAAACCGTCAGCAGTCTTGAACTGCTGAGTCACAGATTCAGCTTTTGCAAGCTGTGTTACAGCCAAATCAAAGTTAGTATTAGAGCAGTCAGATTCACCTGTCACGGTAAAACAGGTATTGTCTTTATTCTGTGTGGTAGTGATAGCATGAGTATTCATCGAATTCTTTTCGGTCAGCTTATCACAAGCATCCTTAAAGGTGCTCATAGCACTCTTTAAGGTATTAAGACCGTCTCTTTCGATCTCAGCTTCACCCTTACGTGTAGTAGTACGTTTCTCGTACAGCTTTTTCTTGGCAGATACTGACGCAGAAATAATGCTCTCAAAGTCTGTGCCTGAACCTACACCAGAACTAGTAATTGTTGATGATGACATTTTGAACCTCTAAATTAACCTACATTTATTATAGGCTAAACGCCCACCTCTATAACCATATAACGGCACAGGTGAGAGTAACTTTAATCTTTAGAGAGAAAACTTTGAATATTTAAGAATACATCTCTCACTTTAGATAGTGAGAGATGCAATTGATGTGCCAGTTATTGAATTAGTCTTCTAATAACTGCTTATGTAGTTCATTTAAAGCTTCAGTAGTATCGCCATCCTTTAAAAGGAAGCATAGATTGTGACGTGATGCACCGTAGCAGATCATTCTTACAGAGAACTTGTTGATTGCATCAAAAGCCTTGGTAATAACACCAGAATTCTCTGACATTCTGTTGCCGATAATGGCAATAAGTGGCAGACCAGTTTCAACCTTTACATGGCAGAACTGACGAAGCTCATTTAACATATTCTCGCTGATTTCAGCCTTACCAGAAGTGGTAGTACCAGCATCGATGGTAACTGCAATAGAAATCTCAGAGGTTGATACAAGATCAATTGAGTGATTGTATTTTGCAAATACAGAGAATACGTTTGCTAAGAAACCAGTAGCACCTACCATAACAGGTGATGATAAAACGATTAAGGTCTGGTTTTTACGTAAAGCTAAAGCTCTGAAGTTTGGCTCTGACTTAGTTACTGGACGAACCCAGGTACCACCCTTCTCAGGCTCTTTAGAAGAACCAACAAAAATAGGGATCTCCTGTCTTACAGCAGGGATCATGGTTGATGGGTGTAAAACCTTAGCTCCGAAGTTTGCCATTTCAGCAGCTTCAATATAGGTTAACTCTGGAATTGGTTTTGCTGTTTTTACAACACGAGGATCGGTAGTAAATACACCTGCTACGTCAGTCCAGATTGAAATTGTTGCTACACCTAAAGCTTCACCTAATAAAGCTGCAGTGTAGTCTGAACCACCTCGACCTAAGGTTGTAGTCTCTCCTAAGGTGTTAGAACCGATAAAGCCCTGTGTAATGATGATGGTCTTGTCATTGATAAGAGGTAATAACTTATCATGAGCTAATACTTTGATTTCATCACAAATAGGTTTTGCACAGCTGAACTTAGAGTCTGTACGCATTACTGAACGAACATCAAACCACTGAGCATCGGTACCGTAGTGCTTGAATAAAGCTACGAACAGGTATGATGACATTAACTCTCCGTGAGATACAATGCTGTCAGTTAACTGATCGTTAGTACCTTTATTTGCTAAAAGTGTCTGCTCTTTGATCTCTTTTAAATGACCTTCGATGTAGTTACGAAGCTCATGCTGATTCTCTAAATGAATAATGATCTGCTCGTGGATATCACGCAGTTTTTCAATAATTTCGTTAATTTTTGAATCGCTGCATTTGCCTGATGCTAGTTCTACTAACAGATTTGTAACGCCTGAGCAGGCTGAGATCACTACAATACGTGAGTTCTTATTGCCGACAACTACCTTGTAGCTTGATGTCATTGCATCAAAGTTACCAACAGAAGTACCGCCGAATTTAGCTATATCTAAATTTTCCATTTTAATAAATACAAAATCCAAAAATTAAAAACGAAAGTTGAAACATAATGATATGAGTACAAAATACTTCTGGCAATTCTAATATACTTTTAGCCTAATTTGGTGCATAATTGTGCATTCTCTAAAAACAAATACCTTCAACAACCTAGAAAAGGTTGCGCATATAAGTATATGCAAAAGGTTCTGTAATCTCATAAACACATGCTGTAAATTTTGTTAGTTTGCCTTATGGAAATTAATCGAAGACTATTTCTTAAAAAACTGTTTATAGAGACTTTTTAAAGAAGTTTTATTGAGCTTTATATAGCTTTTTGAAAAATAAATCTGGTAAGAAAAGTGTTAAATAAGAATTTATTTCTGTTAGGTGCCCGTCATTCAATTCCAATTTGTTTGGGGTACCTATCTGTTGGTACTGCTTATGCTGTAATGGCAAAACAGGTAGGTTATTCTGATTTTGAAACCATTTTTATGTCAATGATCTGCTATAGCGGTTCTGGTCAGTTCTTTGCTGTAACTTCAGCTAAAGACAGTGCCAGTTTAGTAGCTATCTGTATCGGCCTTATCATTTTAAACTTCAGATATTTCATTATGAGTACCTGTGTTTTTGCCCGTTTTGATAAATTGAGTAATGTAAGAAGAGCTTTCTTCTCACACTTTATTACCGATGAGCCTTTTGCAATCTTTACTACAGCTAAAAAAGAACTGATTAGTTCTTCATACTTTACAGGACTTTTCTTAGTCTCTTGGTGTGCCTGGGTATCAGGTGCTGTCATTGGTGCTTTAGCAACCAATTACTTACCAGTAAACTTAATTCAAGCAATGAACATTGCTTTATATGCATTGTTTATTGCAATTGTAGTACCTGCTGCTAAGAGCAATAACAAGCTTTTAGTAATTGTTATTTGTGCTGCAATCTTAAATATTGCTTTATCACAGGTAATGGACAGCTGCTGGGCAATTTTAAGTACCATTATCATCTGCTCTTTAATTGGTGCCATCTTTACTGATAATAAGCCAAAGTCAGATAGTAACAATAATGAAAAAGAGTTTGTAAAAGCTGAAGAGAAAGGAGCAAACTAATGGAGAGCAAGTATTATATTTCAATTGTACTTCTGTCATTTTTAATGACTTATCCTATAAGAAGTATTCCTGCTCTTTTTATTTCTAAGCTAGAGCTTTCGCCTTACTGGCAGAGATTTTTAGATCTTGTGCCATATACAGCACTTACAGCTTTAGTATTCCCAGGAGTGTTCTACTGTATTGATAACAATCAGTACGCAGCTTACATCGGTACTGCTGTAGCTCTAGTAGCTGCCATTGCTAAGATGTCTTTATCTATTGTGGTTTTAGTTGCGGTAGCTACAGCTTATATTGCTATTGTAGCTGTCTAGTTGCAAAGAAATAATTAAAAAAAAGGTCTGTTTTTTCAAAAGAAAACAGACCTTTTTTATTTTTGTTTCCAAGAATAAAAATATTGTGTTTATGTATTTGTATATTTAATGTTTATTTAATTGTTTATTTGATGTATATTTAAAGTATGAAAATATGTTCGATATCTATTGGTTTACTTTAAAGGAGCTATTATGGAAACATTTATAGAATTAGCAAAGAGACTATTAGAAAAGTCTAAAAGAATAAAAGAAGGTTATGCCTCAGAGCAGGATTTACTGTCTGACAACACTCAATGTGTCCAAAAGAGTACACAAGGGAATTACAGTAAATACGCAATCCCTGGTGCAGATGAATATTCAGTAAAGGATATTTCTGATTTTACTAATATTCCTGAATGGACCTTACGTCGTCTGATTAAAAGTGGCAAGTTAAAAGCAACTGTTGCAACTGACAGTAAGAATCCTGGCAAAGCCCGCTTTATCGTAAAAAAAGACAATTTAAAAGTTTTTTTAAATGACAATTTTGATCTTATTACCAATAAGAATGAAAAAGTGAGTGACTCTAAGATTAAAGCTGAATTTGCAAACTTAATTGAAGATTTTAATGATGTTATTGAGTATGGAAAACTTGAGATTAAAAGGGATGAGATTGATATGAAAGCAGACAGCAACGACAGCTTAAAAGTACAAAGAGATATCATTGAAAAGCAAATGATGATTAAAAGATTAGAAATTGAAAAGAAGTTCTATCAAAACTACGACTTTGACTGTTCTGATAAGAGTAAGCAGGAGAGTAGTGGGCTTTTAGGCAAAATTAGAAACTTTTTAAATCAAGAGTTATAAGTTCTTGAGAACAAAAGCTGTATTTACAGATAAGCTTTGGCCTTTGAGAGCAAAAGTGAAGGAGATTTGAAAAGTCTTCAAGAATGAAAAACCTCGTTATGAAACGAGGTTTCTTTAAATAACTGACTTAAGCTAAGTTTAAATCTTAGTCTAAAGCTGACTCATCTGATGATGAGCTACCGCCCATAAAGCTGTTATTGATGTCTTCATCATTGCCAACTGAGCAAAGACGGTGTAAATGACGAGGCTGAATAACCTGTAAGTATTTCTTGAAGATCTTTGCATTACGATCAGTGATTACATCATCAGAAGAAATCTGCTTTAAAAACTCTTTTTCTTCTGGAGTCTTTGGTTTGCGAGTGCCCTTGTAAAGCTCCATCATAGCAGTACCACACTGCTCTAAAAGATTTGATTCATTAATTGTGAAATCACCACTACGACGAATACCACGTGCAAAGTGTTGGAAATCATTAAAAGGCTTTTCTGACTCAAAGCTCATTTGTTAATCCTCAATATTTAGACAGTTCATGTCGTTTCAATAATCATTAGATTATATAATTTTTTTATTTTGTTGTGTAGATGCAAGCATGATAAATGTGCAGATAATTGAGCTTATAAGTGTTTTACCGCAATTTGAAGAGTTTTAGGATAAGACATTAGATAAAATCCGGCTCTAGAGTGTCTTAAATCTCCTACCACTCGTATAAACTGAAAAATCAAATCTGTGTCGCAAATCTTCTATTTTGTTGAAGATATGCTAATTTGTAACATATTGAAAATAAATAATAAAATTTTATTAAAAAAGCTTAACTGTTCAATAAATTGCTAATAAAATTGAGTGTTTAGAGCCCATTTGTTAGAATTACACACTAATAGACACATATTAGTTTAGTGAAAAAATATTATTACCCAGGGAAATTGGAGTTAAAAAAATGAGTAATACTGTTGGTGAAGAGGAAAAGATCCCTCGCAACTTTATAACCGACATTATTGATGAGGATCTTAAAGAAGGACGTACAGATCACGTAGCTACCAGATTTCCTCCAGAACCAAATGGCTATCTTCACATTGGTCATGCTAAATCAATTTGCTTAAACTTCGGTTTAGCTCGTGACTATAAGGGTACCTGCAACCTAAGATTCGATGATACAAATCCTGAAAAAGAGGATATGGAGTACATCAATTCAATTCAGAATGATGTTAAGTGGTTAGGCTTCAAGTGGACGAAAATTTGCCACTCATCAGATTATTTTGAAAGATTATACGGCTATGCTATTGAGCTTATTAACAAAGGTTTAGCTTATGTTGATGAGTTATCACCAGATGAAATTCGTGAGTACCGTGGTACTTTAACCAAGCCTGGTAAAGAAAGCCCTTACAGAAACAGAACTGTTGATGAAAACTTAGCTCTGTTTGAGAAGATGAAGAACGGTGAGTTCAAGGAAGGTCAGGCTTGTCTAAGAGCTAAGATCGACATGTCTTCTCCATTCATCTGTATGCGTGATCCTGTTATCTACCGTATCCGTTTTGCAGAGCACGCTATTACCAAGGATAAATGGTGCATTTATCCTATGTATGACTTTACCCACTGTATCTCTGATGCAATCGAAGGTATTACCCACTCAATCTGTACTCTTGAGTTCCAAGATAACAGAAGACTGTATGATTGGGTTTTAGAGCATATTTCTATTGAAGCAAAACCACATCAGTATGAGATGAGCCGTTTGAACTTAGAAGGATCAATTACTTCAAAGAGAAAGCTGAATCTTTTAGTTAAAGAAGGCATTGTTGATGGTTGGGATGATCCTAGACTTACCACCATTTCAGGTCTTCGCCGTCGTGGTTATACACCAGCTTCAATTAGAGAATTCTGCCGTCGCATCGGCGTTACCAAGCAGGATAACGTTGTCGAGATGAGCGCTTTAGAGTCATGTATTCGTGATGATCTAAACAAGAATGCTCCAAGAGCTATGGCTGTATTACATCCAATCAAGCTAATCATCGATAACTATGGTGAAGAAGGTGTAACTGACACTTCATATACAGTAAATAATCATCCTGAGAATGAGGCAATGGGTACAAGAACCATTACCATCAGTAAAGAAATTTACATCGATGAATCTGACTTTAGAGAAGAAGCTAACAAGCAGTACAAGCGTTTGAAACTAGGTCATGAAGTTCGTTTGAGAAACTCTTACATTGTAGAGGCTACATCTTGTGAGAAAGATGAAAACGGCAAGGTAACCGTAGTTCACTGCAATGCAGTTCCTAATTCTGTTGGCGCTAATGTTGAAGGTCACAAGCCAAAGGGGGTAATCCACTGGGTTGATGCTAACAACTGCTATCGTGGCATTGTGAACCTGTATGAGAACCTGTTTAATGTTCCAAATCCAGGTGCAGCAGAAGACTTCTTAGCTACTGTGAACAAAGATTCAAAGACTGTAATTGAAAATGCAGTTCTAGAAAAGAGCTTAGAGAGTGCAGTAGTAGGTCAGAGCTTCCAGTTTGAGCGTGAAGGTTATTACTGTGTAGACAGCAAGAATTCTAAGCCTAATAAGCCAGAGTTCAATATGACCGTGGCTTTAAGAGAAAATAAAAAAGTTTCAGTATAACGATAAGTGAAAGGAGTAGACATTATGTCAGATTATGAAAATGATGACGTACAAAAAAGTGATGAGAAGGTAGCTCCTCCACCAGGAAGTGATTATGAGGTAGCATTCACTTATCATTCTGATAATCAGCTAGAGAGATCATTTGATAAAGCTGATCACTGGGTAAAGAACGGTGTAAAACCAAATCAGATCTTCTTAGATGACAGATCAATGGGGGTAATCAATTTCCGTAAGGAAATGCGTGATCCTCTGTTAATTCAGGCTGGCGTTGAGAGACTGATTGATTTCCGTTGTTCGTTAACTCTGTCAGATACAGATGTTGATGCTGTGTTCTCTTCAGTATGCTATTACGAGCCAGGAGCAGAACCTACATATATTAATGCTTATGATCCTGAACTTTCTTCAATTAAGGAAGTCTTAAATATGGTAAGCAATAATTTATTTAGCTATCTGCAAAAGCCTCTCTTACAGCAGAATTTTGATTAAAATTTAATTTCCGCCTTTATAGGCGGAAGTTTTATTTTTGATCATTTAAGAGAGTATCTGAGAAATTGTTTCTCAGATGCTTTTTTTAGCTTGCAGAATACACATTAAGGAGATATTAGGTGTCAAGGAATAAAATTAAAAAGCTAGCTGCATTAGTAGCTATTGGTGCTATTCCTGCTTTGACCTTGTCAGGTTGTGTAACCATTCGAAATTACTGGCAAGAATATTTCGGCATGGATAAGAGTTCAAGAGAACCTACAGGTTATTACGAACATACTGATGCCGAAGTAACAAATAATCGCATTGTAGTTCCTCAGTCACTTGATAATCCTGGTATCAACCCAGAATTACAGATTCCTGTTATAAATAAAAAGTTATTAACAGGTCCTGTAGGAGAAGCTGTTGATGTAAGAGCTCCTACTGCTCCTTACAGATCAGATGTTGGTTGTCATACACAGTGGTCTTCAGGGGAGGCTATTGTTTGGTTTGAGAATGATGGTTCACACGGCATTAAGACCGAAGATGATGCTTGGATGTTATTAGCATCAGTTCTAAAGACTATGAATGTAGCTGTAGGTAAGATTGCTCAGGGACAGTACGTATTAACTACCATTGCTCGTGACTTTACAGAGTTTGGTAAGCCATATGATGACACTGATGCTGATTTAGGTCTAAAACGTTATAAGCAGATTTATCAGATCCGTGTTGGTAGAAATGCTCAAGGCGAGATTGGTATTGCAACTAAGCTTGTGGGCTCAATGACATCTCTATCATCAGGTACCAAGATGAAAGATGTTTTGGACATGATTGAGCAAGAGCGTTTTGCTATGGGCTTTTCAAACCAGATCATCCATGAGATCGACACTAAGAACCAACAGTCAGCATATGATCCTGATAACTTAATCGTATCTTTAGGTCAGGATAACAACAACCATGACGCAATCTTAGTTGAAGCTCCATTTGAAACCACCATGGAACTTCTAAATGGTATGTTACCAAGATGTGGTTGGAAGATTAACTCTCACTCGGTAGCTAAGGCTGAGTACGAGGTTGAAGTTCTAGACAGTGCTGATGACTTAATTAAGTTAGGAGCTAATATCCGTCTTGATATTAAACATGGCAAGTACAAGATCCGTTTAGGTATTCACGGTTCATCAACTGCTATTACCTTCTATGATGAAAAGGATGCTCCTTTACCATCTCAGGAAGTTTCAAGACTGTATCCAGGCTTTGCTGACGTGCTTGTTGATGAGTTCAAGAGCTACTCAGGTGCTGCTTCTCATGAAGTTAAAGTAAATTAAGATTATTCAAAATTAGCTAAATATCGATAAGAAAACCTGTGAAGTTAAATTCCTCACAGGTTTTGTTTTTTCAGCTATTTCGATTTAGAGCTTACGACGGTCCCTTAAAAGTTAAAGCTAGGTTATGGCAATTAGAAGGTATATAGGTACTTTTTAGGAGTATGAGTCTTTATACTTAGACACAATCCTTATGCTTCTTAGCGTCAACAGATTTCAATTTTCAGCAAAAAATATTCTTACATCAAATCTTATATATTTTGAGCATAAAAAAGCAGGCGCGGTGGCGCCTGCTAAATTAGGTTCAAAATGGAGATTAAATTATTATCTGTTCAAATCTGATTTACTCATTGTCAGTAGTCTCTGCCTCAGGATCACCTGCAATTGGTTTCTTACCAAACTTTAAGAGTAAGAATAAGCATACTAAGCCTGATACGACACCAACGATGTTAGAAACATCAATATCGATACCAAAGCCCATGTTTGGCTCATAAAGAATGTAGCTTACAGAGATTGCTGTAATGAAGGTTGCAGGAATTGAGGTTACCCAGTGTAACTTGTTCTTTCTGTATAAGTAAGCAGATGCAGACCATAACATAATTGCTGATAAGGTCTGATTAGACCAACCGAAATATCTCCAAATGATGTTGAAATCAACCTGAGATAGAACAATACCAATTACGAATACAGGAATTGCAATTAAAAGACGTTTAGCAGGTTTTACCTGAGGTAATTTAATTGCCTCAGCAATGGTAAGTCTTGCAGCACGGAAAGCAGTATCACCTGAGGTAATAGGCAGGATAATAACACCTAGAATAGCTAATACACCACCGAATGTACCCATTAGAGAAATACAGCTGGTGTAAACTACGTTGCCAGGACCACCTGCCTTAATATCAGCTAATAGAGCCTGAGCATCAGGGTAGAAGGTCATACCAACAGTTACCCATACTAAGCCGATGAAGCCTTCAGCTACCATTGCGCCGTAGAATACCATTCTGCCTTCTGACTCATTCTCTAAGCAACGTGCCATTAGAGGAGACTGAGTTGAATGGAAGCCAGACAGAGCACCACAAGCAATAGTAATGAATACTAGAGGCCAAATAGGTAAGTTATTTGGATGAGGGTTAGAAGTAAAGTCTGCCCATGAATAGAAGCTGTCAGGCATGTTGAAGAATAAACCTAAGGTTACACCAACAGCCATGATAATCAGTAAAGCACCAAAGATAGGGTAAATACGACCAATGATCTTATCAATAGGAATGATGGTTGCTAAGAAGTAGTAAGCAAAGATAATGGTGATCCAAACCCAGAAGTTTAATACACCGTCAAAGTGACCTGCACATAACTTAGTTAGCAGACCAGCTGGAGCTGTAGCGAACACAACACCTACTAAAAGCAGTAGTAAGGTTGCAAAGAATCGCATGAAGTTTCTTGCTTTAGTGCCTAAGGTATATCTTACAATCTCAGGAACATTAGCACCGCCATAACGAACAGACATCATGCCTGAGAAGTAGTCATGAACAGCACCTGCGAAAATGGTACCGAAAACAACCCACAGTAAAGCTGTAGGACCATAAAGTGCACCTAGAATAGGACCGAATACGGGACCTACACCTGCGATATTTAAAAGCTGGATTAACCACAGTTTCCACTTAGGCATTGCCACAAAGTCAACACCATCTTTTAAGGTATGAGCTGGGGTTTCTTTCTTGGGATTAGGTCCGAAGATCTTTTCTACAAAACGACCATAAACGTTGTATCCAATAATCAGTGCAATAGCTGCAAGGATAAACCATAGATATCTAGGCATATAGCCTCCTTATTTTTGTTTGTTATGCAACTATCTTAATGGGGAATTGTTAATAAATATTTGATACAAACGTAAATTTAAAAAAAGTAGGCACTTTTTAAAATGAAATTTTGAGAGCAGTCACAGACTTAACTATCTGTTTTGAAGATTAGTTTTGAGAAGAGCCTTTTAAAGATTTTTTTTGAGAAAAGTTGAATGTGAAAATAAAAAAAAATGCTTCGCGGTTGGGCGAAGCATAACCTAGGAAAAAATCATTACGAATTAAGCTTTAGCTTGAATTCATGAATGTATTTTATTCAGATTAATTCTATAAAAAAGTGCTTATGATCAATATTTTTGTTAATGAATAATAAATTATTCTAATTATTATGATATCGATCACACAAAGTTTTGCAGTGTATTAGACAAGTTTTTATTGATGTTTTTTTTCTGTAAATCTGCACCTAATTTTGCTTATGAAATTTAGCTTTTTTTAAATCGGTTTTATTAATTCTTGGATACCATTGACAAATACCTGCTGTTTATTGCCTGTTTCGGCCAAATGTTAAAGAAAACATACATTTTTCCGTTAAGAAAATATAAACAAAAGTAAAAGAACAAAAGATATATCTTATAACTCAAAAAATAAAAGCTTTTGTTCAATAAGAATAATTCTGAGAGAGAAAGCCATGGCACTGTATCTAACCAATATTGCAGCTATGCATAATATGCGGAGTTTATCCAGCATAAATGCAGGGCTTGATACTGTCTATAAAAGACTCTCCTCAGGTAAAAGGATCAATTCAGCTAAAGATGATCCTGCAGGTCTTCAGATTGCTGACAGATTAACCTCTCAAATCAATGGCTATAAGCAAGGTAGCAGAAACTTAAGTGATGGTTTAGCTCTTGCTCAGACCATGGAAGGCGCCTTAGACGAAACTACCGATATGCTGCAAAAGATAAGAACCCTAGCTGTTCAGGCGGCTAATGGTACTTATGATGATGCATCCCGTGCAGCAATCAATTCTCAAGTACAGCAACTGTGTCAGGAAATTACCAGAATTGGTAAAAAGACCACTTTTGGCGGTACTGCCATCTTAGATGGCAATCAGGGCGGTTTCTATTCAAATGGTGGCATTCAGATACAAGCCTCAGGTATGGCTAATGACACTATTACAATTCCTGGCTTTCAAAATGGTTTTACCATGTCAGGACTGTCATCATATACAGGTAATGACGGCAAAGGCTCAGTTGTAAAAGATGGTGATTCCTTAAGATTCTCATTATCTACAGCTGATAATGCTCAAGAAGTCTTAGGCTATATAGATGAGTACATCAAAGCTGTAAGCTCCTATAAAGGAACTTTAGGTGGTGTGCAAAACCGTTTTGAATCTGCAATCAGATTAAATGACACCATGAGAGAGAATTTGTCTGATGCTCGCTCGAGAATTCAGGATACAGATTATGCTGAGGAAGCTGCTAATCTTGCTGAACTTATGGTTCGTCAGCAGGTTTGTGCCTCGATTATGAAACAAATCAATAACAGTAAATCCATCATCCTAAGTCTGCTCGGAGGATAATAAAAAAACATTCTTAGTTAAGTGGTAGAATTATCCTACTTACTAAGGATTTAAAAATGCGTGGATTATTTGTTACAGGTACCGGTACTGATATTGGTAAGACCTATGTCAGTGCTGCAATTGCAAGAGAACTAACTAAAAAAAATCTAAAATTAGCTTATTACAAGGCTGCAGTCAGTGGTTCTGATTGTATTGAACATTCTGATGCAGGCTATGTTAGAGATCATGCCAACATCAAACAGAGTACAGAGTCTCTATTATCCTATCTTTATGAAAAACCTTTATCTCCACATCTGGCAGGTCGTGGTGAAAATCGTTTTGCTAAATTAGATAAAATTCTAGAAAAGTTCAATGCCTTAAGAGATAACTATGATTATGTCCTGTCTGAAGGAGCAGGTGGCATCATCTGTCCTGTGGTTTGGGAAAAAGACAGCCATTTAATGTATCTTGATATCTTAAAGGCAATGAAATTACCTTGTGTAGTTGTAGCTGATGCAGGTCTTGGTACTATTAACCATACCGTGCTTACTATCAGCTATCTTAATGCTAATGATGTAAAAGTTCAGGGCGTAATTCTAAATAAGTTTGACAAGAACTCAATTATGCATCAGGACAATTTAAGTATGATTGAGCAGATCTCTAATGTAAAAGTCATAGCTACATTAGCTGATGGCAAACAGGATCTCGAACTTTTAGACAAGAATATGGAAGATTACTTTGATGAATTCTAAAGAACTGATTGATTTTGATTTAAAGCATATTTGGCATCCTGCTGCCCAAATGAAAGACTATGATTCTTTCCCTCCAGTGCCAGTCGTAAAGGGAAAAGGTCCATATCTATATACAGCTGAAGGCAAAGAGATCTTAGATATCGTAGGTTCCTGGTGGTGTAATCTGTTAGGCCACTGCAATGAAGAAATCTCTGATGCTATTGCCAAGCAGGCTCATACTTTAGAACATGTAATCTTTGCAAACTTTACTCACCCATGGGCTGTAGAGTTAACTAAAGAGTTACTGACCATTGTTCCAAAAGGATTAACTCATTTTAATTATGCTGATAACGGCTCATCATCTGTAGAGATGGCTTTAAAGATTGCCTTCCAATATCAGCATCAGATAGGACAAAAGGACAGAACAAAATTTGCCTGCCTCTCTGAAGGTTATCACGGAGAAACCATTGGAGCCTTATCTGTAGGCAGTATGGATTTATACAACTTAATGTATAAGCCAATGATGATGGATAACATTCATATTGAAGCTCCTGATATGTTCCGTCATGCTGATGATTATCCAGAAAAGTGTCTGAAAAGAGCTAAAGAGTGCTTTGATAAATATGGAGACAAGCTCTGTGCCTTAATTGTAGAGCCATTGTTGCAAGGTGCAGGTGGCATGAGAATGTACCCAAAAGAGTACTTAAAGTCTTTATATGATTTGTGTAAAGAGCACGGAGTGCTCTTTATCGCAGATGAAATTGCAACTGGTTTTGGTAGAACCGGTAAGTGGTTTGCCTGTGATCATGCAGGTATTACACCTGACATCATGTGTCTGTCTAAGGCCATTACCGGCGGTTACATGCCAATGTCTGTAGTCTGTGTAACTGACAGTATCTACAATGCCTTTTTAGCCGATTACTCTGAAGGCAAAGCTTTCATGCATTCACATACTTATGCAGGTAACCCACTAGCATGTAGCTGTGCTTTAGCTGTTATCAAGATCTTAAAGCGCGATAACATCATTGAAAAAGCCAATGAATTAGGTCAGTGGCTTTCAAAAGAATTCGAACAGCGCTTTATGCAAATAGATAAAGTTGGTGGTGTAAGACATATAGGTCTTATCAATGCTCTAGAGCTTGTAAAAGACAGAAGTACCAAAGAGCCGTTTGATAGTTCTTTAAGACTAGGTTATAGAATTTACCAAAACGCCTTAAAGAAAGGATTACTTTTAAGACCAATAGGGGATATTCTTTACTTTAATCCTCCATTGAATATCAAAAAAGAGGAGCTTAAAAAGGCAATGGACATTGCTTATGAAGCTATAACCGAGGAATTGAGCAAAATTTAAGCAAAATTAAAAAAAAATTAACCTCTCATTAACGTGCATTAAAAAGCCACTTTGAGAGAATTCCTTTGATTTTGTTTAAAATTACTACTTGCAAGAGTGCATTATTATCTATATAATGCATTCACTTTCTGATGAGGATGCTTAGCTCAGTTTGGTTAGAGCATCTGCCTTACAAGCAGAGGGTCATAGG
>ERZ791624.30-NODE-30-length-92852-cov-39.929351_pt1 | contig 92852 bp, 102 predicted proteins | sample MGYA00510058_ERZ791624 | MGnify/ENA primary metagenome ERZ791624 (study PRJEB30046, sample SAMN00715158) | human gut metagenome | study: EMG produced TPA metagenomics assembly of the A metagenome-wide association study of gut microbiota in type 2...
GTAATGGTAGCACTACAGTTTTTGGTTCTGTCAGTGGTGGTTCGAATCCGCCTGGAGTAACATATCGTTCTTATGATGTCTAACAAATACTATTTTATTCATAATTAAAGGTTTAAGGTATAAAGTTAAGTGATGGCTGATAATGTAATCCAATGCTGAACTAGCGAGTTCATTCTATTCTCATTTTTAAATAAATAAATTAACGGGAAATGAAGCAGTAAGTAATCGTGATGATTATTTACTGCTTTTTTTTTGTGCTCAATAAAATGTGTTGAAACGTGTTGCCTAATAGATAAAAAAAAGAGTAACCTAACCTCACGGTCAAGCTACTCAAGTCAATGCTAAATTTTAAATCTGTGAACTACAGCCACTGCTGTAATAAATAATAAACAACATTATAAACAAATTCAAATCATTATAGTATATAATATGATATTATAGCAAGTATCAAATTTAATATTTCAATTTCTTCTGTAGGCGGCTAATTAATTCAAGTAATATAATTAATCAAATCAGATATGAAAGTCGCTTAGGCGTTAAATAAAATGGGTTGTGGGCGTTTCCCACGATTGGCATAGTTTACTATCTCGTATGCCTGGAGACCGAAATAAGACGTGCAAGTATAATGATTAATTGAACTAGACCCAATTTATTTAGTGTCTAAGCGTCTTTGGTGTTACGGCTGAACAATTATTCAGGAGATGAAAATCACCCTCATGTAGAGGATTTCAAAATGTAGGATGTGCCATATAGCTCAACTTAATTAAAAGGAGCTTTAATTATATTACCGTTTGCATCAAGATAAATAACACTATCTGTAGCATAACCGTCATTAGTGGTATCAACATCATTGATTTCATAGAAATCATCATTAATTCCACATGAATCTGTTGTATCTACAGGTTCTGTATTATTAGTATCTTTTCTATTATTGTATGAACATGCTACAAGAATAGATACTATAATCGTTAATACAACGATAATATTTATTCTATGTTTATTATAATTCTCATTCATTTTATTTTAAATAAAAACTCCTAGTACTTTCACAAGCACTAGGAGCAACCTTTTAATTTTAACTTTTAGAAATATGAATACAATAATCAGTTTATAAATATAAATCTACATATCTTTGAATAACATTAACATGAGTACTACCAGTAAACTTAAATGTTACTTCATCGTCTCTACTAAATACAACAAATGGATAATCAAAAGCACTATATTGATGAAGTATTCTCTTTGGAACTTCATTAAAATCTTTGATTTCAAGAGTTATATTTTTCTTCGATTTGGCTAGTACTGTTTGTACGTTATTAATAAGAATTGTGCAACCAAGACAATTCTTAGTCGTTATTATCAGGATTTTTCTTTTCATTAATCTGACCAATTTTAGAGTAATATTCACCAGCCATAGTAAATGTTACATTCTCATTTTCAAGCATTGTACGATAATCTTTTTCGAGGCTCTTCAAATCTCTAAGTACAAGAGAAAGATTTGCAAATGTTACTTTACTAATCTTTGGGTTGTTACTTGCATTAGCAAGATGCTTCTTGACCTTGTCGATTTCTACTACTGTTTCTGCATGACGATTAATCATACGAGCTACCCAATTCTTTGTCATTTCTGCCATAGTTGTTTAAATTTTTAAAAATTAATAATTATTTCTTTGCTGTAGAGCCAAAAGCTCCATCACCTCTATCAGTTATACCAAGGTCTTCAAGATTCTTAACTGGTTCAAAACAAATTTGTCTATGATGAGGAATCTCAAGTTGACCAATAACATCACCAACTTCAATAGGTTTTGCATTAGTTATAATGGAACGGAATACAACAAAAAATTCTCCACGATAACTTTCATCACCAGTACCAGGAGAATTAGGTATTACGTAACCCATTTTAGTAATGCGTGAATTAGGACGTAAAGTAAGCGAATCACGATATTCAGTAGCAACATGAATACCGGTTCCACATTTAACACGACCATCTTTTGTAATTTCAACACTAGTTGCAATTACATCACAACAAGCATCTGTAGCATGTCCATAAGCATGACCGTCTTTATCACCTTCACTCATATAATGAGCATACGTTGGAATTTGTGCTTTAACTTTAGGGTCAAGCCAAATCTTAACTGGAACAAAATCAATAGCTGTACGAAGAGCTTCTTTGAGTTCTTTTTCAGCCATTAATCTGTTGTCTGGAGTTTCTTTAAAAGCATTTGCATAATTAATCATTGCATCTGCTATACGATTACTTAATTGACTCATAATTTTAATCAGTTATATTATTACGTTGTTCTAAAATATCTTTTCTAAGCTTTTTAATACTACCACGATAAATATAATTATGATTTATAATATAAGTATTTTTAGGAAGCATATTATTAGGAATTTTATCATAGAGACGACCTATTACATCTAGTTCTACTAAACGTTTTATTCCTTTACTTATGTTACTTTTATCACAGTTATAATATTGTGCAATATCTTTATTACTTAAAGATATATGATTAACACCATAAGGTATATTCTTAGCTATATACCTGACTACTTTACGGACATAAGTATTTTCTTTATCCATTATTTCAAGTAGTGCATCATCTATAATTGCTTTGTGTTCCATATAATATATGGTTTTATGATATTCAGTACCATCATCAGCCTTATCTTTAATTTTAAGACCTTTGAAGTCTAGAGAATAGTCATAATCAATACTATCTCTAGAAAGTTTATTAATCACATTATTCATATCAATATCTTGTGCTACTAGCTGCCGGCTAAGATACAAAAAGTGGTGAAATATAACCACTTTTTCGCAAAAATAGTTATATATAACCACTTTTAGCTAGTAAACTAATTGATTATCAGGTAGTTAGCTCCTATAATATATATATATATATATATATTATATTAATGTTAGCTCCCATACCTTGCTACAAAGGTAATCATTATTATTTGTATCTCCAAGAGTTTTACTAGTTTTAATACTAGTTAAGGATTTATACCTTTTACGGGGCGGCTAGAGTGGTTCTAACATGATAACATGATAACATGTACCAGTAAACCATCTAGTTGTTACACCCCCCCCGTAAAAGGTATTCATCACATTGTACTTAAATTCATTTGTAATGATTTAGTCCAATCATAAGCATCACTAATATCATCAAATACTAAAGCTTCTGGAATATTAGGAACACCTTTATTTTCATCAATCATAATAGTGTAATTTACAATACTTTGATTAGTATCAGCATAACTATTTACAGCACTAATTGTACCAAAGAAGAATTTACCACTAATATAACTGAATGCTAGTACCTCATCACCAACTTTGTAATGAGGTACTTTAAATTGATTTTCTTTTCCATTAAAATTAACTTGCATAGGCTATTGCTTCATTAAGAGCTTTATTCATATTATTATTTGCTGAACCCCAAACAAGACTATTCATACGTTTCTCACCTTCAAGGTTTGCAACATTACAATAGAATCCTGTAATTGCATTATAAGCGCCCCAGGCAGTACCACAAATATCTTTTTGACCAATACCATCAATATAATAATCCATCATATTGTAAAGTTGATTAGATTTTCTTGTACTAATCTCTACAGCATCAATCAAATGGTAATCGCGACTAATAAGACGTTTATAACCATGATTAGGGTCAACTTCATTAAGTTTAGCTATTTCAGCAGGAGTAAGTTGAAGTTTACAAATGTATTCAGCAACTTGGTCATCAGTCATCTTAATAGTAGCAAGATGACGATAAAGCTCTTGAGCATCAATAGCATGAGAACAAGCAATCTTTAAAACTTGAGCACCAAGTTCAAGTTTCTCTTTTACAGATTTAGTATGACGAAGACGAATATGGCAAGCAGCTTTATCAAGAGCGCCATTAAGCATATTAGTACAAATAACTCTAACAGGAGTAATCATAATATCTACAGATGAGTTACCTGCATGTCCATTACTGAACACAAGATAATTATCTATAACATCATCTTTACCTACAGAAGTTTGTACTGGAAGTTTAGCACTAACATATACTTTTTCGCCCATGTTAAGACAAGCAGCTTTATCCCAAATAGCTTTACCTTCTCCAATAGCATTATTAAAGAAATTAAAAGCGTCCATATTCTGAACTATTTCATACTTATCTTTAACAATACCCAATGGCATATTAATATCTGTTCGATAAGTTGCAAAAGCATTAGGACACTCACGATAAATACTACCATCGTGAACAAAACTATCTTCTCCCACTTCATTGTTACTACCGATTCTAAAAGGCATTTTACTTACAAGTTCACACTTTTGAACTGTCCAATCAAGTTCAGCAGTTTTCATTACCTCTTGTGCAGTTGCACAATTACTTACATCAGTACCAAGTACCCATGGAAGTCCACCACGATTAAATTTACTCATAACTCAGCGTTAATTAAATCATTAAACATTAAATTAAAATATTAACCAACAGTAGGAAGAGGATTACCATCTTCATCTGTATATGTTTTATCTTCACCTTTATAGTTAGGATTTAAATCTTTAAGGTTCCATGCATCACGTACTACATTTGAAACAATAAGTTCTACACTAACTATATGACTCTTTATATCTTCTCCGTTATATTTAAGATATGAAGCAGTACTTGTAGCATCAGATAAATCTTCTGCTAAAATACTAACATTAAGAAAAGTATTAGCTTTTACTTTAATATTTGTTTTAATTAAATATACATTATACATAGCATTTAATTTTTTATTTGTTATGATTTTGTTTATATGCTTCTAGTTCTCTATAATAGTTATTGTTTACATCTTGAGCAGCATCAAGTATATTTTTAGCAGCTTCTGTTTTATCTGCATTAGATTCAGCAGCTCTATATTTGTCATATAGCTTAACAAAATTGTCATAATATTTACTTAAATCTCCACAAGTTTCTATCAAAGCAATATTGCTTTTATGTATATATAAACAAAACTTAAATAGTAGTACTAGCATTGTTATCAACACTAGTACTACAATACTTAAAACTGATATAACCATTTATTTAATAGTTAAATTATCATTTTCAACAACTTTAGCGATATTAGAAGTACAACCTTCATCTATAAGTTTAACTTTCATAGCTTTCTTATCAACAGAAGATTTAAAACTCCAACCATCTTTAGATACATCGCCCATTTTAGCAAGAAGACTATATCCGTCGCCTTGAAGAAGATTACTCATAGAAACAGGAATAGTTATATTTACAATAACATCATCCATATCTTCAACTTCAACTTCAGCATTAGTTATTTCTCCTTCTATTTGAGCGTTATGAAGTGCGGCATCAAGAATAGCGTTGGCATCAATACTATCAGCTTGATGAAGAGTATTAGTATAAATACCATTAACAACAGTAGTTTTAAGAACATCAACAAGATTCTCAATCTTCTTATCGTCAAGTTCTACAGTTGTACTCTTTCTTACACCAACTTTACCAGTGCCCCAATCAATCCACTTCTTACCTTTCTTGTCTTCTGTACCATAATTTCTAATAGCAAATAAAACAAGATTAGTAAGACCTGTAATTGTATTATCTTTAGATTTCTTGAGTTTAGCAAGTCTATCAGTCTCAGACTTAATAGCAAGAAGGTCAGCTTTAAGCTTATTGATATAATTAGTAATACTTTTAACCTTATTAGTCATTTCTTGACCATTAAGCTCAAGCTTTTTCTCCATTTCTGGAGTTATTTCTCCACCTGCTTCTTCAATTTCTTCATAAAGAGTATACAATTCTCTATCAATATCGAAAATACTTTTTCCCATATTAATTAATTATTTAATAGTTAAATCTACATCTACTCTATGAGATTTTGTATCATCTTCAACAGTAGAGTAATTACGACCTACAGTAACACGAACATCAACTTCAGGATTAGCTACTTCAAAATCATTAATTGCTTGAAGAATGCTCTTCTTTAAATTCTCTGCACGTTCTTTTACTTCTTTAATTGTCTTTTCCATAATTTATAAGTTTAAATGAGTTTCTACATTATTTACTACACACAAAGGACATTCATCAGTTAGCATAAATGTAACTTCAGTAGAACAATAACCGTTTGATTCAAGCCAATCTACAGCTTTTTCATTATTATCAGCAGTAGTTTCGTTTTCTTCAAAATCTTCGGTTACATCAGCAACTTCAATTTGTCCCATATTATAATTTAATATACTTATCCACATGATTATTCAGGATATACTTGTTGAATTAATTGTTTAGCTAATTCACCCATCATAGGATGAACTTTACCACTAACTTGATTACTACGTAGAGCAATCCAATGCTCCCAATCATCAACAAAAGCAGTATGAACTACTTGTGTTTTAGTATTAAGAGGAAGAATTTCTCTAGCTTGTTGTGCAGTCCAACCAAGTTCACGAGTTTTACGATAAACTAAATCACAAATTTGAAGACCATAAAAGAACCAATCTACAGTATTCCAATTATCTGTATATTGTTCTTCAATTACATTATTATCAAAGACTTCATTATCGTTAAAGAAACCTTCATTATAATCATGACCTTCATCGGTAGGGTCAACATCTGGAATCCAAGGGAGTTTAGCAACAGTTATTCCATTACCAAATTTACCTTTGTCATAAGCACAATAACGAGTAGATTCTTCACTGACACTATTAACTCTATGACGATTAAGTTCACGACTAGCACCAATATCTGTTATAAAACAAACAGTAGTTCTTGGCATATAGTAGGGACAATTAGGAGTTGCATCTATAAACTCAAGAGTATCAATAGCATAACTTTCTATTATTACTCTAAGATTTGTAGTAACATAAAGATAACCATCATGATTATTAGTTCTACTATATTTATTATGCTCATATACACCTTCCCACATAGCAGCAGCTCTAGGCATGAAAGTAGGAAATTTAAGATGAACTGTTGCATGTTCACAACAACTTAAATGAAGACTTGTTAAATCTACATCACCATAAGCGTTTTGAGCAAGTATTTGTTCAAATCGGTACTTAACCTTTATCTTACTATAACCAAAGAAATCATGTCCTTTAAAAACAGTTCTAACAAGAAAATCATAAGCATTTTCATCTTTATTTTTAGGAGTACTTTGATAGCAAACACGAGCACATCTAGCTATATGTTTAAAAATACTCTCTAAGTCATAACCTTCTTGTTTCCAAACTTCAACACTAGGATTTACAACTTTAATCATATTATTTACTTTTTATGTTTAACAGAATCTTTTCTAGCATTATATTCTTCAGGAGATAGAGCGATTACGTTTTCTTTATGTTCACTAGTAACAGGAATTTCTTTATTGTCAGCAGATAAATTATATACATAGTCATCTTCATCTTTACAAAGATTTTCAAAACCGTAAGCAGATATAATTTCATTAGTTACAACTTGCCTACTAGTTTCTTCAACAAGAATAAGTTTATCTGTTTTAACAAGATTAGAAATATCAATGAAAACTGTCTCTACCCGCCCCGTAGAAGGTATGGTAGGTTCATGCCCATTATCACTAGCTTGCCAAGCTAATAACATATTACAATAATTAGCTAAATCTTGAATAGTATCAAACATACTTTCATCTTCAACATTAGGATTGTTGTAACCTTGAAAATCATCTTCAATAAGATGAACCAAACGATTAGCTTTATCATACATTCTAGCTAGACCATATCTATAGCCTAGTTTATCACAACCTTTATTAAAAGCATTACCATAATCAGCATTCTTCTTAGCCATAAGATTAAGCATTTTGTTTTGTTGGTCACGTAATGCAACAACTTCAGGAGTTACAAGATGCTCTGGAACTACTCCATTAAGCACCGCTTTCCAATACTTTAAATCACTTTCTGTCATAATTGTTATTATATTAAATTAAATATCAGTCATTCCCACAGCTTCAATAGTTTTTCCACTATGTAAATGAATCAGATGGTTCTCCATACATTCAGCAGTAGTTTTATCGAGAGGAAAACTAAGTTTATCTTGTAGATTATAATATCTAGCAAAATCTTTAATATCATCAAACCAAAGAATATGACAACCTATTATAAACTTCCATTCTTTATAGCCTGATTTCTCAGGTTCATCTTGTCCACATTTAATAATGTCAACAAACTTATCTTCATAAGAAATACTTGAAACACAAAATGAACCAATTCTAAATTCATCACGTTTAAATTTAAACATAGTCTTACCACTAAGAATATAATTAGTATAAAGCTGATTAAATACATTAATAGCAGTTTCAAGAGGAACTATAGCACCACGACTAGTTTCAACCCAATTAGGTTTACCAGGTTTAAGTCTAAGTTGAGTATTAGAGAATACAGCTTTATGAATAAAACTAGGAATAGGTTCAATAGTTCTTTTATAATAATTAGCATAATATTTAATATACTTTATTTTAGAAGTATAATTAGGTTTTCTCCAATCATTAACAGAACTATTTACCTTAGATAAAGCTTTTTTATAATTAGCTTCTGACTTATCAGCATATCTCTTAGCAAGTTTATCAAAAGCTTCAGATTTAGCTTTATCTTTAATTTTTATTTCTCCAATATAGTCGTCAGACCAATTCTTATCAAGTTCTTTCCAACTAATACCTTTATGTAAGCAGAATTTTGTATAGAACTTACATTTATTAATTTTAAGAAGTTCTTCATCGGTAAACAGTTTATCTTCAAGAATGGTTTTAATAGTAGGAAAATCAACTTTATAATCATTTACCCAATATGGTTTAGTATATAAAGGTTTACACTTAGGTATAAACTTATATTTATTAGCAAAACCTTTAATCTCAGTAAAATATTGCAGTCGATGTTCATTACCATAATTAGGAATTTGTTTACTTCCACTATTAAGAACTTTATATTCGTGATAATACGTTTCAAGATACTTTTTAATAAGATACGTCATGTGCATCTTAATAAGCACTTTCTTATTCTTTGGTTCAGTTATATCATAAAGAGGAATATCTTCATCAGTTTTATAAATAGTATAACCTACTGGAAGACCAATTTTAATACTCCAAGAATAATCAGTTCCTTCTTTAATTACAGCTATTTTACGTTCACGGTTAATAATAGCCATACAAGCACCTTTAAGTCCTCCACACCAGCCTTCTTTATCCCAATTCTCTTTAATATAATCAGGAGTAAGTTTTATTCCTAATGGTTTTCCTCTATGGAAGAAATAACCATAACCAAAACAATAACAATGAAGTTTACCATCATACCAACCAGGTTCATCACGATGAATACCTTCGTGAATACCGGCATCTTTAGTAAACGAATGTTTAACTTTACCTTTAGGTTCAGCACCTACTTTACTTTTAACCATAATTTTACTTTTAATGTTTTACAATAAATATATTATTCTAAATTGCATGATTGCGAATAGCATAATAAAGAAGCATTAAACTTCCTATTATTATATAAGGTGCAACAAGCACTAAACAACCAAACCAACCACTATTATAATCTTCATTGCTCATACTATTAAGTTATTTAATATTTTAATTTTGTTTCTAACGAATTGAATTTAGTTATATGAATAACTAATAAGCAGGCATAATAAAGCCGCTTACGTATTAAGTAAAGTGGAAATCTACCACATCTTTTACGGGGCGGCTCTAGCAATTTAATGTTATATGTTCAACTGATACACTTCACCATCAGGCTGATTATCAACAAGTTTAACTTCAACATTAGCATCTTCAACTATAGAATTAAGAATAGAATCTTCAATAACTTCTTTAGGAATAGAAAACTTTAATCTACTATAATTATCTTTATTAGTTATACTAAATCTACCATCAGTATTATACATACTAACAGCTAGAAAATAATCATTTCGTTTAATACTTTCGTTCCATCGTTGTAAGAACTTATAGAACATTCTAAACTTTATTTCTCGACTATATAGTCTTTTAAACTTTGGAGAATACCAAGTTTTATGTTTGTCTAGTTTTTCTGTTACGTTATCATAAGCGTTTAAATTCATATTACTAATCTATTATATCCACTGCCTTAGCATGAAAAGGAACACTCTTAACTCCAGAACGTTCTCTATATTCTACAAAGGCATATTTACCAATAAATTTTTCTTTATTCTTTAATATATACTCTTGTCTTGAATGGTCAAAATTAAGAGTACATTCAAACAGTTCTTCATTGATGTCATTTTTAAGAACAAGTTTACAAAGTGTAGTTCTAATTCCTTCAGGAATAACATCAATAATTTTAAACTTTGCATCATCAACTCGTTTATATTTAAGCATAGCTAAATTACGAGCACCAAATTGATAAGCAGAATTAACATCGCGAATAATAAGACCTTCAAAACCAAGACCTATAAACTTATCTCTAAATCTTGTAGCATCATAAATATTAGTAATATTAATATCAGGTAATAATACAAGTTTGCTCTTATTGTTAAGATGTTGTTCGTAAGTATCAAAAGTATAACATAATCTACTTATGTTATCCATTTTAAATTTACGTCTAGCTTCATAACTCATATTATCAATAGCAATATCATAACACCAATACTGAAGAAGTAAATGTTGAGGAAGCTTTTCATTCTTAACAAAACTATTAATATCATTTACTTTATAACCAGGAATATAAAGTTCACCATCAAGGCAAGCTCCTTCTTCAATCATAGCATCAAGTAAATCATCTTTAATAGCTGGAAGAATTATTTCATTCATCCAAGTAAGTTTAGGAGTCCAATCAGTACCTTCTCTAGAACGATAAGTAAGTCTAACAGGATTAAATAAATCATTAGTTTCTTCAGCACCAACAATACATCTAACACCATTAATTTTATACTGACCTAAGTAACTACGTTTATCAAAAGGTTTGTTATCTTTAAGTACTTTTGCAAGCATTGGAAGAACAAAACCTTCATCAGTAGTATTATTCTTTGGAAGATAAGTATTAAGAAAGTTAAGAAGATTAACATCACCTTTTATGTTTAAAGGAGCATTATCTTTAAGTTCAGAAGCTTCTTTATATCCTTCTTTACGTTTAGCTTTAATACGAGATTCTATTTCGTTACCTCTACTAAGTTTAGCTTTAATTATTTCGCTATGCTTATTACCTCCTACAACACCATAATGAACTATATATTCATCATTTTGACCATATTCATGAATACCCCATGAAATAGGGTCACCTTTAGCATTTCTTTTAAATAATATCATAACTTAATTTTTAATTTACTAATAAGTTTAGCTCTAGCTTGAGCATTTAGTTGAGCAGCAGATGGAGCTTTTTCTTTTTTAGGCTTCTCAAAACCATCAAGAGTTCCTTCTTTAGCTTTCTTTCTAGTAGTACGAGTAGTCTTTTTTAAACCTTTCTTCTTATCATATATGATAGGAGGATTATCTTCTTCATATTTAAGATTACGTTTATGTAAAGCTACAAGTTTAGAAACATACTCATCTTTCTTATTTTCATCAATCCAACCTTGTTGAAGAGCATAATCAATTCCAATAAGAGTACGAGTAATCTCATATTTATAAGGAGTACCTATAGTTTGCATCATTCTCATATCATCTTTAATACGAGAACAATCAAGACGAACACAAGCTTTAGCAACAAATTCATCAGCACCACAAGTACTAACGTCTTTAACAGCCATAGCTTGAACTTGTTCATCTACTACCATTGTATATTTCTTTGGGAACTTAATCATAAGCGTTTAGCAATAAGTTTGAATATTACAATTCTTTTTGGTTTACCAAGTCTTCCATGAGCATATTGAGCCATAGCTCCAATATTATCAGTTTCATAAGTTTGATAACATTTTGTTTTTGTCTTACAAGTATGAGTATCATAATCATAATGTAAAGGAAGATGAACCATATCTCTATAAGGTATTAAAGCATCTATATTTTCATAGTCCTCAGTACCTTTATGAAAGTCAACTTCACCATAAGCAAGAACATTATCAGAACTCAAATTAAAAGATAAGTCGCCTCTATGTATAGCAAAAGCTTTGCCATCATCAAGCAAAGCTTCTTCTTTTTCTGTAATTGGAGCCATAAGAATACGAACTTGTTCAGTTGGTCTTCCTTCTTTATTAGTCATATTAGTATGGTAAATCACAGTCTGATAATCTTTTGAAATAGGCATCGGAATTACCTTTAGTTTTTCTGTATCGTAACTCGACATATCTAAGAGTATCTTTTATAAAATTATCTATTTCATCGTTACTATATTTATAATGCAAATCTGCAAAATCCTTACATTCATAATTGTCAAGACCAAACTCACCACGAGTAATGAACAAATAAGGAATATTATAAGTACTTAAAAGATAATCAGCACCATCACGACCAGTTCTATCAAAATCTAATAAACTAACAATTAGTCCATCATCAGCTAAACGATTCTTTAACCAATCATATTCGTTAGCTTTTAATCTATAATTTTCACTAGGAAGATTAACTACACCTATTGTTAAAGCCTTTCTATCCCCCCCGTAAAAGGTATGATTAACTAAATGATTACCTAAACTTAATCTATCTTTACTTGATTTAGTAATTATAATATAATCATAATTATCTAATTCAAGATTAGGAAGACCTTCAAGTACATTACAATTAGTTATAAATTTCCTTTCTTTTGTTCTATCTCTAAGTGGGAAATAAAGTTTTATAAGATATATTCCTTGTCTATTTCTACCCAACATATAAGCATAACATGGGTCTTTAGTAGTATATCCATATCTAGGAGTAGGATTACTATTTCTATCTATATAATACTGTTCAACAGGAATAACAAAATGAGTATTAAGATAAGCAAGATTTACACCAAGTTTATTCCAATAAACTTTATCTCTACTATTCCAACTACGTGGAACAATTTCAATAATAGCTTTTCTGGATTTACTTTTAATAAGAGCATTTCTAATAGATTCATCTATCTCATAATGATTAACTCGATTATCTATATCATCACTAAAAACACTATAAATATGTTTAAGAATAAAATAGAAATCTTGTTTATTATCAGTACTAATAGGTCTTTCATAAACAATACTAAGAACGTAAGCTACTACATCATATACATCACCAAAGAAACAACCATTAAAATCTCGAACTTTAAGTCTTCCTTTCATATTGTATGCAATACCCATACTACTATCAGTATCATCATCTCTAAACACAGACTTAATAAGATGATTATATTTAACACAATCATCTACAACATTGATAGGAATATCTAGATATTTTGCAACAATAGCTTCTTGACTTATTCGAGACTCTATAAAAGCCTTTGTAAGTTTAGTAGTATTAATTGTACGTTTCATATTGTATAAATAAAAAAGGGATAGCGACACGAAGTATCGCATCACTATCCCTAGAACATTAAATCCATTAGAAGAATAATAACAATTTGCTTAGAACGGCATATCCGTATTTGCAGTTGGGTCAAAATTATTGTAGTTACCTACCATGTCATTACCAGCTGTAGGAGGAACAATAGCACCACCAGGCATACCAGGAATACCAGGAGCACCAATAGTTGGAGCTTTAGGTTCAGTATCCTTTGGAGTAATTGATTCCTTAACCTTATCTACAGTCAAAATAACTGGAGGAAGAATCTGATTATCTTTCATCTTAACGATTTCAACAAAACCATTGCCAACAAATGAAGGGAAAGACAAATCTTTACTCTTGTCAACATCTACCCAAGAACCTTTACGATTACGAACTGCACGGAGAAGTTTAATCCAACAATTAATGAATTTACCATTAGCATCCTTAAAGCAAGGTTTAGCAACAGCACCATCAGCGAGATTAAACTGACCATTAAGCATAGCAGCAGCATTATCAAACATCTTACGATAGCCATCGAGAACTGCCTGAGCATCTACTGCTTCATACTCAACATTACCATTCTCATCTTCTGTGAAATCAACAAAATCAAGAGTAAGTGCATCTTCCTCTTCAACAGTCATTTCACGACCCTTAAAATAGAACACGTCAAGGATATGCTTAATAGTATTAAGTACATTATCTACTTGCCATGCCTTATCTCCGTTAGGAATAGTATCAACATTACTCTCAATAGGGAACAATGTCTTAACTGCATAACGACGTTCCTTTGCATCAGTATGATTACTTGCGAATGTAAATACCAAACGAGGCATCTTCAAACCAGCAAAAGAATTACCATCTGCACTTTGAGACCATTCAACAGATACAGAATCAAGATGAGCCATAAATAGACCATTCTGAGCAGCATCTTTCTCATGGAACTTCAAACGACTTACTGCCTGAGTGTTGTTACTAATACCTCTACGATTTACTTTCTTTGCAGCACCCTGCGCATTAGCTGCTGCACTATTAACCTTTTCTGTCATAACTTAATTAAGTTTTAAAACATTTATAATAATTGACTAAAAAAGGGAGAAGATTATTATTCTTCTCCCTCATAAATAAGATTTTTATTTAATGAATGAAATTACTCTGCATCTGCTTCCTCAGCTTCACCTTTCTTACCGGTACGAGAAGGAACCTCATCCTTATACTCACCAAGAGCATAGAATGTAATCTCTACATCGTCCTTACCATTATTGTACTTAGAAACAATAGGGTTCTTGATGTCTACATCAAATATACGTTTCATAGAAGTCTTGTCCTCAAGGTCTGACTTCAACTGCTCCCAGTTGTTAGTATCAGAGAATGAAAGCTTCAAACCAGTACCAGTTGCAGTACCACTTGCAGCAAGCTTACAACCACTTACAGACTGCATCTGTGGAGAAGGCATATCATCTACCTTGAAAGCAGCCTTAATTTCCTCATCGGTAGCAGTCTCAGCAAGCTCATAAGCAGCAATCAACTTATCACGATTATTCTTGATAACCTCATCTACATGCTCATCGAAGTACTTCTTCTTCTCTTCCTTTGTAAGACGAACATTAACCATAATAGGCTCACCTGTCTTCTTGAACATTGGAACACCCTTAGCAATATACCAAGTTGTAATAGCTGCTACACAAGCAGAAGTACCCTCTGGAGTATCAAGGTCAAAACCATTGTTCTGAGCAAACTCAACGATTGCGTCAACACGATTAATTACAGCTTTCTCTACATCTGCTGCATCATTAGCAAACATAATATTGTCACCAGGCAGAAGACCAAGAGCCTTAGAAACTGCTCCTGAAATATTGAAACCGCCCTTTGTACTAGAAGCAACCAAAACTGGCTCTGTGATAACTGAGCTAACCTTAACACCACTTGCAACTACATTAATACCGAATGATAAACCGTTAATCTTCATAATTTTAAATATTTAAATTGTTAATAATAAATTATAGTATAATACTATTTAATAAACTCTATTTTAAATCCTTATTCTGTAGGAGTAACATCTTCTGTTAAATCTTCTACGTTTACAAAGTTGTCAACATTAGGATTTGTATTGTTAACTACTTCGGATAATTCATCATCAGACATACAACCCATTAAAATATCGCCAGCAATTTCTCTAGCTCCATAGAAAAAGGCTCTATGACCAATCATTATTCTAGTATACTTTTTAAAAGTATCTTTAGTAAACAAGTCAGCTTGTGCAGCTTCAACATAAGAGAAATGACCAGTTGCATGAACTTCAATTACTTTGCCATATATCTTCTTATATCTTGTAAACTTGTACTCAGTCACAAAATCAATAGGTTTAGCTGCTGTTCTAACTACAGGATAATTACCTTCTTGAGCTACTTTAGTAGCTTGAATTGTATTAATACACTTAACACATTTACTAGATATTTGAAATTCATCATAAATATTACCTTTCAAATCCATATAATATCTAAGTGGATAAACACCAATAACATCATCAGTAGTTTTACTTTCAGCTTCTTTCTGATTTCGACATTTAACACAATAATCTGGGAGATGTGTTTCATCGTAAACACTATTACCATCAGTATATTTATACTGAGGTACATAATCTTTTGTTATTTCCCAGACTATACCTGCCCTTGATAACAGTGCTTTAGCGATGTGAACGTCAAGACCAGTTTTTCCATTAATAACATGAATATGTTCTATACAAGTACTAAATGGTAAGCGTAAGTCTTGTGCTCGCATTAGAATTGCAAGACCTTCATTTACAGTTTTAACTCCACCTTTATCAGTAGCAACAATCTTCTTTAGAAATACTTCTGCATTTGCAAGTTGTTTCTCATCTAGAAGATTTAGAACATGAATACCAGTATTAACATCTTCAGGTCTAACAGATAAACCATGACTTTCTTCGGTTTTTCTTTCAACTTCATTCATTATTTCAAAGAGCAATTATATTTGTTTCTTATTTACGCTGCAAAGATAAGCATAATTTTTCAATCTACAATACAATAATCATAATTATTATCACTTTTAACTTCAATTTCAGTTTTATTAAGAATTAGATGATTTGAACCAATAGCACGCTCATCTAGTTTTTTCTCCTCTAAAGAGCCTTTATAATATAAGGTGTATAATTGTACCTCCTTTGCGAATTGAACCTTTGAGAGCCTATATAAATAGGTTTCAATGGTATCACACAACGGCGATGTAATTACAACAACATCTACATTTACGGCTAAATCCTTATCGGGAGAGGCATTTGTAGACAAAACGTGAATCGCACCTTTGTTCATCAACTTTTGAGCTAAATTTTTCTGAGATTTTACACCAAGCATTTTTGGTTTTCCCTTATTAACTCCACTCTTAATTAGAACTTCATTTCCATTATCATCAATAGCAGGAATATTTTCTACTTTATCGTGATAATTATAACAAGTATTATAATGAGTATTATCATTAATATATTTAGTTACTTCATTTGCAAAGTCGCCATGTTTATTAATAATAAGGATATTCTTATCTGCATTATCTTCAACAATCTTTAGAATATAACTAAGTTTCTCATCAGAAGAAGCAAGAGTAAGACTTCTACTTCTAATAATTTCGTATATTCCACTAGCACGTTCTTTAAGGGCATTTGGAGAATAAAGTTCATCTATTTCAACATTAAATTGAATAGTCATATCAAGATTCTCATTCCAACCATTTTGACGAGCTATGTTATAACATACAGCCATACTAGAACTATTAGTATTACTATTACCTAGACGAGCCATCTTAATTGTATCAAAGTTACCAAAGATAGCTATAGCAGTAGATATTTCTTTATTATAATAATCAAGTTTCTTTTTAAGATTACTATCTTCATCTATAGCTAAAGGAACTAATACTTCTTTTACGGGGCGGCTAGAACGGATTTCGTCTACACTAGCTTGATTATAAGAACCAACTCTAGGAATTAGATTATTAATCTGTTCTAACTTACCAGTAAGTAAAGTTGATGATAACACTAACTTAAACTTTGCTTTGTCTAGCAGACCTACATAACAATAAAGACATTCTTTAGGATTATAAATAACCACTAATGTAGGATTTAAATGACTAAATATATCTGTAGCTTCACTAACAGTTAAAATTTTAATCAATCCTCTAGTAATAAAATTACTATAAACATTAGAATGAACAGGGTCACTCTTATGTAATAGATAATCATTAACTTTATCTTTATCTACAAAGTCTGCAACTATAATATCAGTTTCTATTGTAGGACTTTTATTATACATTGCAGGAAGTATCATCAATAAAGGTCTAAGAACATCTAAAGGAGCAGGAATTATAAAAGTTCCAATTCCTTTATTCATTCTCCATTGATAAACACTTTTTTCATGCAATTCTTCTTCTGTCATTGTTCTTCTTCATTATCAAATAAATCATTATATAATCCAAAATTCTTCTTTAACAAAGATTTTCCACTGAGAGTTTTATTCTTAGCTTTACCTTTTTGATTAGGACTTATTCCAAGTCTTATAGGATTTATAATCTTATAAGCTTCTTCATAATAATAAGCATAATCTATATTACGCTCACTAATATCTTTATCATCAAGTAAATTAAGAATTTGTACTGGTTTTCCACTAGCTAAAACACTACGAGCACCAGTAGTTACATGTTCTTTCATAATCACAACTCCTTTAGTAGAAACATAAAATCTAACATGACGTTGACTATGTACATCTACTACTTTTCCATCAACTACTTTTTGATAAACAACTTCAAATTGTCTACCTACGTTTTGAGTTTTACAGAAATCAAGAATATCTTTATGATTACGAAGGGTTTCCATTACAGATTTACCATGAGCAAAATATTCAAATACAGCAGTAGCTACAACTGGCATATCATAACCCTTTTTTAGGTCTTTGATATACTGTTTTGGGTCTAGTGCTCCTTTATACTCAATTTTATCGTTACTTTGAATATCAAAATAGTTATTCACATTAAGACTAACAAGCATCTTATAATGTTCATCATCAGCAGACATCTTATTAGTTTCATTCCATTCTTTACAAATTTGATTATAAACATCAACTTTGTCATAAGGAAGTTTTATAACGATACCATCAGTATTTGCACTAACTACATGTATTCCTGCTAATTCAAGAGATTCACAAAGAGTCATTGTCATTAACTGACCATTAATTGTAACTCTCATTTGTGCAAGTCTATCATAAAGCCAGAAATTTTCATAACCATACTTTCCGTAAATAGCATTGATTACAATCTTCAATGCTTCTGCTGCAAGTTTATTATGAACTCCTGGTACTACAAAACCATCTTTATCATCTGTATGTTTACATTTAACACGAGTTTGTTTAAAGTAATCTACCATTTTTGCAAACACCTTACGATTAAGATGCGCAGGTACTACTTCATAACTTATCATAATACTTGGATAATATGATGTATACAAATTTGTTAATCTACATATTTCTATGTAGTTCAGACTATATCTTCATTGTGTACCATAATAGTTCTTTCTTTACCCTTACCACTAGTAATAACATTTCCAGCATCATCAAGATAATGCCAAATATATCCTTTACCAGTCTTTTTAGAACCATTACAACAGCCTAATAATGTAGATTTTGCAAGTCCACTAGCTTTACAAGCTTCATCGCTGTTTTCATATTCAGCAATCTTATGACCATCATATCTATCAAATTGACCAATACGATTAAATTTAAGTTTCCTCATCTTTTCACGGAACTCTTTAGTTTTATGAGTTTCGTGAGATTGAGTAGCCCAAGCTAAACGTTGACTATCAGAATGATAAGTATCTTTAATCATAAGATTATATAGTTTAGATAATCCATAAGACTTTTGATAATCTCTTTCTTTTTCAAATAGATTTTCATTAGTCTCTTCGAGTATGCTAACTTTGAATTTATCTATACCATATTTATTATAATCAGCTTGTAATCGTTTATTAGGATGATTACCTATTCTAAGATTACTATAATGTTTTATTACACGACTATAAATATCTTTAGAAGAACCAATATAATTTTGATTATTTACTTCGCAAGTGATACAATAAATACCACTTTTATCTTTTAAATGAGTAAAATAACCATAATATACATTTTGATTACTTCTAACTTTACCATAACCATTGAAACCATCAGGAGTAGCATTTTTATGTTTTCTACTTACCTTAATCTTAGACACATCAAATACTAACTTTAATTTCGACAAATCTTTCATAATCTTTATAATTTAAATTATTAATAAAACACTGTGAAACAAAGGTAATATCTTTTGGGTAATAACACAATGCAAGGTGCTTCGATTTAAATAAATTTAAACCTACGTCTTACGACTAGTCGTTGAACCTTCTTCCTTATTAGGAAGCTCGGCTGCGGATTGTCCAATATTATCTTCTTTTACTATACTCTCAGTCTTTCTCTGAGACCAACATCTACATTACTGCGATGATTAGTGAGATAATCTCTAAGGAGTTCCCCGTCAATTCACCTTGTTTAATCACGACTTACATCAATCGTGATGAACATAAACATATTTATCAGTACTTTTAAGTATTACAGGTTTGTCTTGAGTATGAATACCACCAGTTGCTAGAGTATACGTTGTGCCATAAAATTCTATTTCACGTACAAAACTATCTTTATTAGTTCTATATATAACAACTTTCTTCATTTCTTCAAGTAAATCTTGAAGTTGTTTAGTCTTAAACTTAATATGAGGAAATATTATTTTATTAAAACTAAGAGCAGTTCTTTGTGTACGAAGATTTTTAAAAGCATCTTCATGTAAACCACTACGTTCAGCATAAAACTTATTTAATAGTTTATCTGCAATATTACTTCTAGCACTACATAAGAAGTTTATTCTATAAGCGTGACCAAGACTATATCTAAGTATAACTTCATCAGGCTTTTGCCTTACCATTTCACAACAAAGAAATACATCATTCTTGTTATAATATAACATAGGCTTAACATATTTAGGAAGAAGATACCTATTAAAGTCAGCAGTAATCAAACAATTTAATTGTTCATTAGTCATGCCTTTATATTCATCTCTTTTTCTATATATATCGCCTTCTTCATCGTCAATGGGAGGAAGTTTAAAATCAAGAAGATTATACCATTTAAGATTAATACTAACTTGCTTTAAACTTTTACCATACTTCTTACGTTCACCGGTTTCTTTATCATAATTTACTCCAGCAGAATTAAGAGCAAATATCTTAAACAAATCTACAGTTACATAATGAACTCTATACTTACGAATAAGATTTATCAGTTTATCTTTCCATAAAGCATCTTTATCATCTTGTAATGAAATAATTTTATCATTTACTTCTTTAAGAAATAAACAAAGTTGTTTTGTATTATCAAAACGATTCCAATACATCAGAAATGCTTTAATCAGTATATCATCATATCCTTGATTGTTATAACCGTATAAATCATATCTATCAACAGAACCATCTTCATGTTCTACAGGTCTCATTTTTTCAAAGAAATCTATAATACTCAACATTTGAGAATCATCTGTATCACTAATATAAAATATCCAGCTTTTAACTTTATCAAGTCTAAATGTTATTTCTTCAACTGTTAAACTATCAGTAAGAGCGCCTTTACAATCTGCAAATTTATCAAGATAATCTTTTAAATCTACAAAAGTAAATGAAATCATATTCTCAAAGACTTCCAAATCTACAGCTAAACTATGAATCATTTATTATCTTTACTATTTCCATTCCATTATAATTATTATTTTTATTAGCAATAAGCCATTTAACTAGACGATTACGAAATTCATCGTATTTATTATCATCTATAAACTTAATAAAAGGAGAGTAATTTGTACTGTAAACATAAGGAGCTATATAATATAGTTTATCTTTACCTTTAGTAATATCAAAACCAAAATTAGTAGCAGCACTACCAAGAAGCATTATTTTATTGATAGCATTCATTCTAATATCAGCAAATGTATGTAACATACATCTATGAATTATATTTTCATTTACAGGACATTTATCATCAAGCTTACAACGAATAAGAGGAACAATAAAAGGGTCTAGTTGCTCTAGACCCCCCGTAAAAGGTATGATAGCTTCTTTTACTATTTCCACATACTTACTAAAAGTCATTCCTCTATTCTTATAAGCATTGTAATCAACATTAGGTACAACAATAATCATACCAGACATTGGATTACCAACACCACTAAGACATTTACACTTAGTATTAAACATACCTAAAGGACAACCCTCACATACTTTAGGAATCATAATTATTTATTATCTACGATACTAACCAAGAGCACTTCCAGGATATTTACTAATAGTCATAAGACTAGGAAAGTTACAACCATTTTCAATACGCTTACGAGCTTTAATTTTATCACTTCTTTTCATAATTAATTAATCTTTAGTAGGTTCAACATAATTTTCTACTTTGGTATAATTTCCAACAGCATATTTTTTATTATCAAAAGCAGTAAACATATATATGTTATCACGTTTACCCCAAGTTTTATCTAGCTTACGTTTATAACCATAAACAGAAACTGTACCATTAATATCAGCGTCAACTTTAGCAACTTTATAATACTGACGTTTAACACCCCAAGCATTATTATCTTCAGTTACATAAACATCGCCAACTTTAATAGGACAATTAGCAAGAATATCAGCAGAAGCTTCTTCTTTAAGAGCTTTCATTCTACTCTTGTATTCAGTTTCTATTTCTTCTTTCTTACTAATGTAACATTGAAGACGTTCATTAAAAGAAAGTTTATTCCAGTCATTACAACACATTTTATTTAATATTTTAAATTCTTGTATACATATCTTTTACGGGGCGGCTATATGATTAATCATGCCGTATCCATAAAGGGCTTAAATCGCAAATAAATACGCATTATGCGAATTTCGCTAGCGTACACGTAGACTAATTGACCATTCTGCTAGGTCGAAATCGAAAGGTGTATTAACATTCTCAGGCATTATAGTTATAAGTTTATGCACTTCATTATCAGATTTAATAACTGCTTTAGCACCAACTACAACACCATAAAGTTTATTAATTCCACCTTTATTTTCAAGCTTTACAGAATCATTAACTTCAAGGTTAGAATTTTTAAGAACTACATCAGCTATTACATTTTCGTAATATTTAATTTGTTCTTTACAATCTTCTATTCCTTTAAGAAATTTTCTGTAATCTAAAGGATTTAAATTAACTTCATCCATATCTTAAAATTACTTTTTCTTTAGCTCTACTGACTGCAACATAAAGTCGTCGATTAACATCTTTAGCGTTGTTATAAGGATGACCATTCTTGTCATAAACAATATCATTAATGTCAACCATACTAACGTTATAAGTACTACCCTGACTCTTGTGTGCAGTTACAGAAAAACCATAATCTAAATTACGATAATGAAGTACTGTTCCATCAGCTTTTGCTATATTAATTAATATTAAACAACTTTCACGAAATTCAAAGTACTTCTTCCATTTAGCAGCACGTTGTTGTTTAGACGCATTTTTAGCTTGTTCTATTAAATCATTGCATATATCACAATATCTCTTAACAGAATATCTATCTCTATGGTCTAGAACAAATAAAGGAGAAGTAGTTTGTCCACCATGAACGGCTTGGAACTTAACCATAAATCCTTTAATACTATATTTAGGATGAGTGTAATTAGCAATATCTTTTACAATATAATCTTCACTATTTCTTATAATAGTCTCTTTAAATTCATTTACAAGAGTTATATAAGAAGTAATTAAATCATTTTTTGTAATAACAGATTTTTCACTGTCTTTAATTATAGCTTCTCTAATAAACTTATTCCAAGCAGAAACAGCAATATTAGTATAAGCTATAACTTTAACATAATCTGTATTTTTAGTTATTGCTTCATCACTGAACTGAAGTTCAACTTGATGTTGAAATTCAGCACTATTACAAACCATAAAACCTTTAGTCATTGTAGAATCAAATTCACTTTTATGTGTACTTATATAATTAAGGAAAGTAAAAGTATTGTTTTCTACATCGTTTCTAAGCATACTACAAAGTTCTCTTATAGGATTATCTTCATCTTGTCTTACAATTTGAGTTAATCTATAAGTTGTAACATTCTTAAAAGCAGAAGGTTCAAGTTCATTAACAGGAGGTACTTGGTCAACATCACCAAGAAGTAGAAGTTTACAACAGTTGTTAATTAAAACTTTACACATATAATTAAACAAAGCTTTATTAATCATAGAAGCTTCATCAACTACATAAAGATTATAATTTTCAACTTTTATTCTACCTTGACGACTGAATTGAATATCTCTTTCGTTGAATTTGTCAATATTATAATCAGGTCTCATTCCATAGTCTGATTGAATAGTATTAACATTAACTGGTAATCCTGCAAGAGAATCACGTATTACTCTACAAGCTTTATGACTTGGAGCACTTACACCAATTTGTGAAAAACTAATATTACAATTCTTTAAAATAGTCTTTAAAAGGAATGTTTTTCCAACACCACCTGCACCAACTAGAGCACGCTTAAAATCTTTACGATTAAAGGGTTTATTAATAAATTCAATAAGCCCTTGATAAGCTTTTTGCTGGTCCTTTGTAAGACCAGCAATTTCAGCTCTATTTTTATCAGTCCTATTTAAAGGACCTCCAACTAATGTATCTTCATTGTGCATTTATTCATCCTCATTATCTTGTTTTAAATTATAATATAAATTATGTGATTTTAAAGAACGAAAATCAGCATATAATACTCCTACACGTCGAACAATTCTAACAATTATAGTCCAGTTCCTACAAAATGGAACATATTGTTCTTTGTTTAGTTTCTTAAATAATCTATCTGTTTCATTTCTTATCAAACATGTATATTTACCATTATCTTGACCACGTATAGTAAACACTCTATCAGCTTCATGTAAATCGAATGATTCAGGAGTAAACTCTAAAGTTATATCATTAGTTCCTATATCTGTTATATCTACACCACTTTTAAGTTTATGTTTATATACACAATTAGGAATAACAACATAAAACCTTCCGTTATCGTACCGACATGTAGTCTCTATACGTTTAGTCAAGACTTTATCTTGTTTAAGAGCTGGTGCTCTAGTCTTATGCTTAACCTTAATCTTGAAATTAAGGTTAACCTTTAATTTACTAAAATCTGTAACCATTACTTCTTCTTGTTAGAAAGTTTATGTTCCTTTTTGATTTTCTTAGCTTCTCTAGCACTTACAGAAGCATCTTCAAATTTGAGATTAGAAGCTTTAACATTCTTACTACGATTAAGAATATAACCGCAATAATGAACTAGAAAATCAATTCTACCCCACATGTGAATACCAATTACAGTGTTAGTTGGAACAATGATATGATTACCATTGATTTCAGCTACTTTTGATACACATTTTAAATCCTTTCTTTCGTCATGTTTCTTTGCCATTTTACAAAAAGTTTAATTAATAATATTGTTATTTAATACAGCATGAATATAATCACGCTTTTCTTTATCATATTTAGCTCTAAGTATTCTAATAATATCTTGAGCACATATAAGATTATGTTTCCTAACTTCAAATATAACATTAAGAGCCTTATGAAAATCTTTAGTAGCAAGCATAGTATTATATATTAATTTAAAACCAGCTTTAGTGTTAAGAGTTTCACTATTAAGAAAAGGAATAAATGGTGTTCTCATAAGCTTATTATATTAATTAATACTATTATTACTTTATCAATAAGATGATTATATTTTCTTTATACTAACAAGAGCCGCAAAATATTCTAAATCTTTATTTTCATCAAGCTCAACTTTTATCATAGGAATATCATAATGACGAAAATCTTTATAAACTTCAGTATGAAGACTTACAATAGTTCCTACTTTACCATTAGTAATCATAACTCTATCTCCTACTTTAAGAGGAATATGATTGTCTTTAAAAAACTTATTAGTTAAATTCTTAATTCTATTATCATAATCTTTACGAGCAATAGCTGCTTTTAAAATAAAATAAGAAATAGTTTCTTCTTTAATATTTTCCATAATTATTATACTTTCTTTATTTTACTAATAGGGAAACGTTGCATCAGTCCAACATAACCATCAATGGCTATCATTACTTCTGGTTCTCTAGATAAAGCATTATTAAATTTGTTACAAATAGTAACATATTTAATAATACCAGTTGTAGAACCAGCACACTTTGGAATTTTAACTTTATCTCCTACTCTAAATGGAAGATTATTATCAGTAAAGAAATTATTACTAATAATAGTAATTTTCTTATCATACTCTTTTCTAGCATTATTTCTTTCATTAAAGAAATAATTTAAACTTGCTTCTGTAAATTTATTTATAACTTTATTATTTTAATTATTAATATTAGGAGTTCTGCTTGGTTTCACACCATAAGCCGTATTACTACACTTAGCAGAACTTAAAGTATTACATTCTAGCCTCCCCGTAAAGGAACGTTAGAATGTTATCATTTTCCTTTTCTAACTTATAGCACCTATTAAGTATGAAATCAATGCCAGTATGTCTAACAGCAATTATATCTTTAACTACAGTAGTCATATCATGCTGACTTAATTTCATAAGATAATATATAGTTCTAAAACCTCTACGAGTATTAAGAGGAAAGTTATATGGTAATATTATTGGTTTTTTTATTCATACAACACCTCCTTCTATTTTAACATTATTATTATGAAGACTAGTATGACGTAAATGACGTTGAATAGCACTTTTAATACCAAGTCTTATAGTCATTTCATTATACTTATCGTCTTCATCATCAACTTTAACAGTTATATTATATTTATACAGACTCATAGTTTAAATATCATATCAAGAACATCTTTAAAATTGGGATTATATTACTTCATATAATTTGTTTATGTACTCAATATTAGTACCAATAGCAAATGCTTTACCTATTTCATTGTTACTTCTATTTGATGGCATAATTAATTCTTATTTTAAATGGTTTATTAATACCGTCATAAGAAACAGTTGTATGATATATTATATCATGTTTCTTATGCTTAAACTTATTATATAGAATTTCAGCTACAGCACTTATAGTAAAGTAATCAATAGCATTAGTATTAAAACTAGCTTTAATTTCATTACGTAAAAGTATTATAGCTTCAGTGTCTTTATTCCTAAGTTGACTTTGTGTTACAATTATCATTGTTTGCTATATTCATCTAAATATTTATATATGCAATCAATAGCTTTATCGGGTAATTGTTTAGCTTTATCGTTAGTACGAATATAATCTATAGTGTTACCTATACCATATATTGCATATAATTTAGATTCACTAGGAACAAAAAATGATATAATAATCATAACAATACCAATAATAAATTTTCTATTAGCACGTTTAATAGCATCTTTTGTTATTAATCTACCTGCTCGTTTAGTATATTTATCTATATCGATAGCATTATAAAACCATTTATGATATGTATTACTATAATATTCACATCTATCATAATTATAAAATTGAATATAAATATAACAAGCAAATAATCCTAAAATAGCACCAATACAAGCTATAATTCTAGCAATTACAGGTACTAAATAAAACCAATATAATGTAGTCATTTTATTTAATATTTTAAATTCTTATATAAAGCCCTCAAATTAATTTGCCGATAAATTTATCAGCTAAATTAATTGAGAGCTGTGAAACTTAGGAAATTACGTAAAAATCGAATTTACTCATAAATACCGGATTGCTCAAGCATAAGTGCCTGGTCTGCCTGCATATCAGAGTAAATATCATCAAGTACATCATCACTAAGAGTAATAGTGCTTGGTGTATCAGGAAGTTTAGTTCTATCTTTACTCATAATTTAAATATTACATTTTTTACCATTACTAACAGTACTTATACCAAAATTAGACATAATAATCGGCATGGATTTTTTTCAAGATATTAATATCAACTTTATTAGGTACAATATTAACCTTTTCAAGATGAACACTTGCGCAGTCAAACTGCACTTTAGTTCCTAATTTACCTTTAAGACAAAGGTCTTTTACAGCACACTGAGGACATTTAACCCCATTAGCCATAACATTATATATATTACCGGCAATTACAATACCAGTTATAACATTTTCATTCATAATTATATTTATTAAATATTAAAAAACCACTACTACTTTCACAAGCAATAGTGGTTGGAATATGTCTAATCTTAAACACATGGAAATAACTTATACACTTATAAGTTTCTCTTTAAGCGAAATATTTTACTACATAACCATAGCAATATTATATAAAGAACAGAATAATAATACTAATTATAAGAGCAACAATAATAGCAAATAATATACGTGCTTCTTTATTGCGTGCTTTAATAACTTTTTCAAAAGCATCAATTTTACCATAAAGAGTTTTATTATGCTCTTCAAGGATAGAAATACTAGTAGTTTTATTACTTAATGTTGTATTAAGCGAATAAATAGTCTTTTCTTGCGTAGCTTGAATTTCCTCACTCTTACTAATAGAATCTTTAAAGTTTTCAATTCTCTTTTCATTAGTAAGTTGTAATTTTTTGAATGTCTCAACAGACTTACTAAGTCTACGCTCAACATCATCTTTACGAAGAATGATGTCAACTAATTCATCAACACTCTTTTTACGGAGCTTAGTTCTACGACACTTATCAGCAGAACTTAATTTTTTTTCTTTTACCATAATTCTCTTATGTTTAAAAATTAATAATCAAAGTCAATATTATCGCCAAAACCAGAACCATCACCGTCCTCAGCTTTTATTTCTCCATACAAATCATAATCATCAATATCATGATTTATACAGAAGGCATCAACTTCTTGAGCATTTAAATCAAATTCATTATCTGTCATAACACTTAATAGTTTAATTATTAATATTTGCTGCAAAGATAATGAATTTGATTTATATATCAACAATAATTAGTAAAACTTTAACTTAAATTGCAATAGCTTTACTAATTGTTGTACTAAATGGGTGGATATTAACAAGTCTACCCTTATAACCATACATTTGAAAACGCTTCTTAGCTAATTTCTTAGCATGATTAAAACCCATACTTGTACTAATCATTAAAGAACCATCTCTACGTTCTTTAACTCTATTACTAATAAAATAATACTTTGTACACATAATAAGTTCTCCTTATTTAAATAAAACAATAAATAGTAGTAGCACTATTTCTAGCACTACTACTTATAAAGATTAGTCAAACATGATATGTTTAGCCAACTCGAATACCATTTGCTTACCAAACTCTCCAAGACGAATGTCAAATACATGATTATAATAAGAATCATGCTTAACAACAGTTGGAGTAGCGTTATCGCTAAATGGATTACGATACTCTTGTCCTTCAGCAACAGCTTCCTGAACAACATTAATAGTTGCACCACTAAGAATCACACCAATTCTCTTAGGTGATTCAAGCAAACTATTACCAGCAAATGCAACATCTGGAATTTCACGAAGAGTAGCAATAAGACTGTAATTACTTACAAAGATAACGTTTACAAGTCCAATTACATACTCACTTGTAACATCAGCATCAGCTGGAACACCATCCTTACCAGGAGTTTTACCAAGATTAGGATTAGCTACATAACCCTTAACTGGCTTGTCAAGAGTAATTGCAACTCTTGCATAGTTAGTCATTTCAGTAGTATTAATATTACGAATAGTAACATCCTTTACTACGTTGTTTGCACCATTGTTTACTAACGCACTAATAACTTTCTTTGAATCCATAATTGTAAAATTTAAAATGTTTATAATATGTTTATTAACTCGAAAATCTTATTTATATACTCTACCACTAGTTAAATCTTCATTGATTTCTCTACTATAGAAATTATCTCCATCTATATTAGATAAATCAATATATTTATTAAAGGCTAAAGAATCTATTGAATCTTTATATTTCATACCTTTTACGGGGCGGCTAGAGTTGTTATATTGATTATCACTTGTATCAATATAAACATTATCAATATTAGTATTATTATTACTTATATCATTTATTTCATATACTCCAAAATATATAAAATTACCAACAAGATAAATAACAAAACACATAATACCAATCAAACCTACAATACTTATTGTAGTATAAATTCTATTTTCATAATTATATTAATAAAATTAATAAATAAACTAGTACTATCTTCACAGACCGTACTAGTAACAGAACTTTATTTATTTGGAAATGGGAAGTTTAGCATTATAATAATCAATAGCTTTATCGCTATCAAAGAGGTTTTCATTATAATCCTCTATTTCTTCAAATAAAGCTTCAGAAGCATTATAATAAGCTTTATAAGCTTCTAGTTTATTACAAAGAATATTATTGGTAATTGCTAAAATTATAGTAATAATAATAATTACTACATCATATATTATATTATAGTTATTTACTTTCTTCATCATTATTATTTTTAGCGTCAACAATTATATAACTACCACTTATAATAAGCAGTATAAAACCAATGACATTCATAATACTTATATGGTCATCACTACCATGACTTATAAGTACTAAAGACAAGAGTAGCATTGGTACTACTATTATCTTCATTATATATTTAATTAAATCTATGTTCATAATTCAAAAATGTATAACATTAATATATATGTTATGAGTAAACATTCGGTAAATGAGAACTTATTAAATCAAATATAGTAATATCCAGTAAATCAGGTCAAGAGAGTAAGAATTGGACTTAAAGTCTTGAAAACCAGAGATAAAGGAGATAAAATAGATGATTAAATAAGTTTGATGAGTAACAGTAATAATAGTTAAAGAAGGAATGTTATTAGTAATAAAATTAAAGTGAAAGGAAGATGAGAATAAGGAAGTATTGTAAGAATAGTTAGGGCAACTCTCCTACATACACTTCCATTCACTTCAACTCTATAACACACTCTTTAAATATCACCTATTCTAATACCAGTAATATCTTCATAAGATAAATTTATCTCATTATCATAGTCATCAGTAAACTCTACATGATTATCATCATAATAAAGTCCATCATAACAATAATAAAAATTATCTCTGGTATCAACAGTATATTTTACAGGTACACTATCCATAGCTTTATTACCTGCTTTAATAATATTTTGTACTAATTGTTTATTCATATCTTTATTTGTTTAATTATTAACTCTTATTGGTGTAACAATGGCTCAAGTCTCGTTTCACTCAACTTTCGGCTTAATTTATATATAAATAAATATATAATAACTGCGTTATTATATTATATATTTATTTATATATAAATATGCGTGTGTGTGCGTATACGTGCGTGCGTTAATGTTATAGCTAATGCGTAGCTCTTATTACAACACGACCAACATAATTAACATCTATCGTATTACATGGTTCATCTTCATACTTTCTACTTACACGAAAACGATTAGTATCAAGATAATCAACAACGTAACAATTATAAGTTATACCATTATTCATAGTAATATTAACTTTAATGTTACTACCTTTTACTGCATTTAATAAAACTCTTATTTTATTCATAATTAAACTCCTTCTCTATTTATATGATTATAAGGATACTCATAATCGTTAATATTATCATAAATATCCTCATAATCAATAGTATTATCGTTTACTACATACATAATCCACATATTTAGTAGCTACTTTAATAGCAATAGTATTTGGTTCATTAATTATATCATAATATCCTGGATAAGGATAATTATTATTACTATAATTAGCAATATTTACACAAATATTAATCAAATGCTTCTCAATATTTTCATTAGGAAGTCTATTCTTAATTTGCATAACAACACAACCAATCCAATTATGATTACATAATAAAGCTTTCTTAGCTTCATCATCAATCATAATATTATTAAATACTTTCTTTACAATTTTATTCATAATAAGTTCTCCTTATTTATTAAGTTAATAATCAATTAAAAGAAAAGTCTTAAAAGTCTTATAAGGAACTTCACTAACTTTTCACTGTCGGGTCTTGTTTTTTTCTTGATGACCAAGTCTTGTTCTTTTCTTGATGAGTACTCTCATTTCTTTCTTGATGAGTTGCCTCAAGAAGAATCAAGCTAGAGTAGCAATTAGCCACTCTAGCAAGACCTCAACCAACACGCATCAAACATGCAACGAAGGCTATACTAAAGAAGAACAGCATTGATGCAATACATGCAGCATCAAGCAAATTATCACTAGTAAGAATCTTTTTCATAATCATTTCATTTTAAAGGAGTAGAGCACTAAGCTCTACTCCAGGTTAAACTACATAATTGCCTTCAGAATCATCTCCTTAGTAATAGGAGTACCAAGAATCTGAGCATCATTAAGTTCGCAAGTTGTAACACCAGTAATGTCAGTACGATAAGCATCACGCTTTGTAACGGCTTTATTTCCGTCAGCAGTTTCGTACTCAGTACCAGCTGGAACTAACTCTCGGTCAAGTACCATTGTGCAACCAACAAACAGGTTACGAATAGCTTCTTGACTAATCTCTCTAGTATCAACACCAGAGAAATAGAAAGCATGCAAAGGCATTGCAAGATTAGCTGCACGAACTAGCTGAGGTATAGTCATTGAAAAGTGGTTTACATCACTCTCAGCAAAGGTTATTTCACCAGTAGCAGTATCTACTGCTTGAGTAAAGCCTTTGAATGACTTGTCAGTTGTAAAACGAACACTAACACTACCATTGTTGGTAAACATTGCAACACTCTTGATTTTAACTGAAATTGTGGACATAATAATTGTATTTAATTAATTATAATCAGTTGGTACACGACCAACAGCAGAAGTCCTTCTCCTGCCAAGTCTTGTTTTTTTCTTGATGAATTGTTCTTGTTTTTTCTTGATTGAGAGAAGCATGCTTTCCTTCATCTCCTTGACGGGGGAGTTCAATTCGTTATCTTAATGGCGGGGGTTGCTAGTAATACTCCCTCCCTCACAATTATTTATTATATAATCTATATCCCTACTTTAACTTATTTATCTCTTTCTCTATTACCTAACAATTTATCCTTTTCTTTAATTTTGTTTCTCTAAGTTCAACATTATATTTATCTCTTATTACTATTTTAACTTCATCTATAGCTTATCTTTATTGTATTTTTCTCATTTTCCGTCATTACTTCTATCATTTACTTCTCTATTTACTACATTTATTAATACTTAACTTTAAAATCCCCATGCTGACGTTACTTGTAGTGAACTTAATTATATTAATGCTACTCTTTATGAAGTTATAACTAATAATCATTATACTAGAACAAATCTTAACCCATATAGTTTATATAGCCGCCCCATAAAAGGTATGAAATAGATGAGCCTTTTTATCAATATAAGTTAATTTTATTAAATTAAACTTCAATAATAGTCTATCTTCATTATTTATAGCTATATTTGCAGCAGATTTTAGAGCACCCTTTTGAACACCAGTTTCATTAGTTGTTCCTCAATCAGTTTATTTAAATATTATATAACTTGAAAAAGATGTATATAATCTAGTTATTAATTAAAATATTAAAGTTATGGTTAATTTACAAGTTAATTATCGTGGTGGAGATTATCTCCTTAGTTTGCCAACTACACTTAGTGAAATCAATGTTGATTATCTTAATAAGATTACTCAGCATATTCATGTAGCTCCAGATTATGCTCTTATTGCTATTTTGTATAAGGTTCGTCCTATTGAAATTGTAAGTAGTGTAAAGCAGAATAAAAATGCTAATGTTGGTGCAGTAGCAATGTTTATTAAAGGTAATAGTAATACTGGTTTTTATGACAATATTAAACTTGGCGATACTATTATTATTGCTCCTGCTGATATTGCTCTTGGTCACACTGTAAGAGTAGTTAATAATAATCTTACTCCTGGTAAACTTCTTGAACTTGCAGAGACAAATGATAATTTGAATAAGAAACTTATTGGAGTTATGACTCCTACTTATTTTGTAGATTTTAAAGTTGTAGCTACTGCTTTTATTCATGGTAGTATGACTAAAGATGAAAGTAAAGAAGCTATGTATTTAGTACCAGGAGGTACGCTAGAGTAATTTGGTAATGAACTATATACTCCTTTTACGGGGGGGCTAGAGCTATAGCGGAGGGGGCGCAAGTCCCCGAAGCGATACCAATTACATTTATAATATTAATAATAATACAATGAATGATGAATTAGAAGTTCGTAAGTTTCCTGCAATGGGTGGATATGATGTTACAATAGTTAATAAAGACGATATTCTTAAAACTATTGATGACAATATTATAGATAAAGAAATAGCTTATGAAATAATAACATCATTAGAGTTATCTTGTCAAAAGTATGTTTCTGCTGGTGATACTGCTGGTATTCCTTATATAGGAAAAATTAAAGAACGACTTACAGCAGCTATCGCTAGAGAAAATAAAGAAACTCTTGATGATGCTAGAGAAGTGTTAGATAAAGAACATTATATAGCTTTTAAACATGCTTTGTTTGCTGACGAAAGTAAACGTTATAAATATAACAAAGTATATAAACTTGAAATTGCTCGTGTTGTTAGTCATAATAGAAGACAATATTGGAACTATGTTGATACAATAGGAGAAGTAAAAGCTGATATAATGTTTCATGGTATAGCTCATTTAAGATATTCACCGCCATGCGAAGAACAGATTTAATTATAGATAACATGATTGTTATTGATGATAATGGAATGCCTAAAGCTCCAGATGTTCGTCAATTAATGGATAAAGATATTCGTACACTTTATCAACAAGATAAAAGTAAAGATAAGTCACAGTACATAAAAGACTGTATAGTTATTTATTATATGGGAGACCCAAAGTCTCCTGCAAAACAAAGTGGTCTTAGTGATGGTGAAGCACTTAAAATGGCTATTGAGCAAGCTGGATTGCCAGCTAACTATATCCCTAATCAACTTGTTAGAAAAATAATAAGTAGATATTATGCTGCTAATATTGGAGAAGCTGGTAGAGTAGTTGAGAATCTTCTTAAAACTCTTCATAATGTAAATATAGCTATTGATGCTATAAATATGTTACTTAATGAAAAGCTTAGAGATAAAGCTAATCTAACTGTTGAAAACGTTAGTGACATAATGGGTTTGATTAATCAAGTTAGCGCTAAGGCTTCTGACTTACCTAAGATTCTTAAATCGCTTGATGAAGCTAAAGAAAATCTTATGTATGAAAAGGAAACTGAGACTGCAAGAGGTGGAATGGCTGTATCGTCAAGTATGGATGCTAGTGCTTATTAAAGTTTAAACTTAAAAGATATGAATAGTAATTATAACAATAATTTTCTATATTTCCAAGAAGAAGGTCATAAGTATACTGACACTTTAGGAAATGAATATCTTAGTGTTACAACTAATATTGAAAACTACTGTCCAAAGTTTAATGCAGACTATTGGGCACGTAAGAAAGCTAAAGAACGTGGTATTAGTGAAAAGCGTATCAAAGAAGAATGGGCTGCTATTACAAAAGAAGCTTGTGAACGTGGTACTGCTACACATAATGGTCTTGAAGATGGAATTAAAGGAAGTAGTATGTTTAAAGATGCTATTCAGTATCTTACAGAAGTTAAAACTGGTAGATGTATAACTGTTGCAGATATTCCAAATCTTCAAGCTCATCCTCTAGATATAGAACAATTTAAAGAAGCTACTAATAATAAATATCCTGAGATTTATAGTGTATTTCAATATTATATTGATAGAGGATATACTATTTATTCTGAGATTGGAAGTTTTGTTCCAGAACTTCTTCTTAGTGGCACTATAGATGTTCTTTGTATAAGACCTGATAGATTTGTTATTCTTGATTGGAAAACTAATAAAGATGGTCTTCATTTTACTAGTGGATTTTATCGTAAAGATAAGAAAGCTAAACCGGTTCAATTAACTAGTGAATGGTGTAATACTCACGAAATGATGCTTCCTCCTTTTGGTCATTTAGAAAATTGTAATGGTAATCATTATACAATACAGCTTTCAACTTATGCTCGTATGGTAGAAATGATACTTAATATTCCATGTTATGGTTTAGGTCTTTGTCATATACAAACACCTTTTATTAAGAATCAATATGGTATGCCATTACGTGACAAACGAGGAATGTATGAAATAGATAAGAATGGTAAAGAAGTTGTTACTTGGTATCACATTAAGTATATTCGTAATGAAATAGATGCTATGTTTCAAGATAGAAGAATTTATCTTAATAGTAAAGGACTTCTTAATAAACAAACTCAAATACAATGGTAATATGACAAGACGAAGGCGGATTAATATTAGAGTTCTTCATGTTGAAGAAGTCGATAATATTAAATATGTTTGTAAAGGTTTTCCAGAAACTGGAATGTTTTATGTATTTGGCATATTAAAATAATAGAATTATGGGAAATAATAAACGTAAGAAATATAAAAATCAAATGAGTGAAAAATCTAAAGAAGTAGTTGATGCTTTAGATAATTTATTTGGTATGGTTCCTAATCCTGATTGGTTTACAAAATAATAAAAGATATGAATGAAGAATTATTTAATAAAGCAAGTAAAGCTGATTTCAGCAAAATACTCGTCAATAAAGGATATGCCTATTTTAATAAAGGTAAGTATAATCTTAACATTATTGGTATCAGAAATGCTGGTAATAGTGTTAGTAATAAGTTCGATGATGTCATTGTAGTAGAATACATAGATATGTATGGTATTAAAAGTAGAGAAATATTTGCTGCTACTACTGACCCTGGTATTACTAGTATGACTAAACCTGTAAGTTATAAAGGTTGTGCTATACTTGTTCCTGGTCAATATCGTTCTGCTTGGAAACTTGGTTATCATAAAGGTAAGTATGAAGCTATTGTTCAATATAAACCAGTAAAAGTTTATAGAGATAATAATAAAGATGCTGTTTATGATTTCAATCCAAAGACTGTAGAAGAAGGTACATTTGGTATCAATATTCATAAAGCTGGAAAACATTCTACTCAAGTTGATAATTGGTCTGCTGGTTGCCAAGTTCTTGCTAACAAAGAAGATTTTGATACTCTTATGAAACTTGCTCATAGACAAATTAGTCAAGGATATGGTAAACTATTTACTTATACTTTAATTAATGAGGAGGATTTATGATGAAAGATTATGATGAAACTAGAAAACAAGATGAATCTATTCGAGATGGTATAGGATATGCTTTATGTGCTTATTTTATACTTTTAGCTGTTTTCGGTGTTATTGGTATTATTTATCGTATATATTTATATGTTTCACAATAAGGAGAATTTATAATGGCTTGTATTATATCTCGTAGAGAGTATGCTGAAAGAAGTTTTCCAAAACTCATAGACCTTACTCAATGTCAAGAAGATATTGATAAAGAAATTATTAATAGTCTTCATAGTTATAAATCTTTTAGTAAGTATTTAAGTAATGAGTAATTTTATTAAAGAAATTATTAAATATATAGTACTATTCGTTATTCTTGGAGTTGTTCTTTATAGATTTATAATATTTCAAAGTAATAACTATAAAGATAATAACACTATTGAACCTAGTGTTGAACTTCAAAAACATAATGATAGTCTAAAAATTAAAGTTGATAATTTAGATAGTATTAAAAATGCAAAAGTTATTGAAGTACAAACTCTTGATAATGATAGTACTGTTAAGTTATTCTATCAACTCATCAAGTAAAGTTTACATACCTTTTACGGGGGGGCTAGAACATGATAGCATTAAAGTTGCTATTGACGACCTTCGTAAAGCTAATACAAAATTAATAGAATTAAGTTATGAAAAAGATATTAATAAGAATCTTCGACAAATTATTGTCAATGATAGTGTTCTTGCAGAACAAGCTAGACAAAGATATATATTATTGGATAGGTCATGTAAGAAAATAAAGAAACAACGTAATGTTGCTTATTGTAGTACTGGTGTTGCTATTGTGTTACTAATTTTAAGTCTATTGAAATGAGTGATGATAAGACTGTAGAAAAGTATATTGAAAGCTACCCTTTTCTTCAATATATAAAGGAATCTAAAAGTCATTTTAGACGAGCTAAAGATGCTGGCTATAAAGACCCTAACGATTTCTTTATGATAGGAGAAAGTGGTGGCTTTCTTCTTGATATACGTGTAGGAGATAAATTTGTAAATACTAATCTTCTTACTGAAATGGCTAATATATACCATATTAATGGTGGTAAATATACGTTATATAAAGAAGATAGTATTCCTCATAGACAACTTCGTAAAAGAGAAGAGTATCGAAGAAGTTATGGTTATGATGCTCCTTGTTTTATGCGTGAAGGTAAAGTTCAAAATCTTCATATTAGTGGAGATATGTATAATTATTTAAATTATACTATAATTGAACAGTTGGACGAAAAGTCTATTATACATACAGATAAAGCTTCTGTTGGTAAAAAGAAACAAGACTTTCCTAAGTTTATAGATGCCCAGTTTTGGACGTTTGCTATTATAGAGTTTTGTGAACTTAATGGTTTTCATCTTCTTATAGATAAAACTCGTCGTGGAGGTTTCTCTTATATTATGTCTGCTCATAGTGCCAATAAGATTAATCTTCAACCTAATAAAGTTTGTATTCATGTAGCTGCTGATTCAAAGTATCTTACTAAACGTGGAGGTCTTACTGATTTTAGTATTAGAAATCTTTATTTTTATGAGAATAATACATTCTTTAAAAGAGGAATACTTTCTCGTTCTGCTGAGAACTTTACTTTAGGATTTAAACTTCCTAATGGAGATATTAGTCCTAAGTCTTGGAATAGTGCTTTGTTTAGTGCTTCTGCTAATAACAATCCTGATTGTGCTATTGGTAAGGATGCTGTTAGTGTTAAGACTGAGGAGGTTTCTACGATGGAAAACTTTGATGATTATATGAATGTTACTGAACCTGCTATGCGTACTGGTAGTTATGTTACTGGTAACTTATTTGCTTGGGGTACTGCAACTAGTGGTAATATGCAGGTTTTTGAAATGAACTTCTATAATCCTAATAAGTTTCATTTTATGCCTTTTGAAAATGTATGGGATAAGGATTCTCGTAATGAAGTTTGCGGTTATTTTAAACCATATTGTTGGGGTCTTCAAGGACAGATTGGAGACATTTTTGCAATGGATAAAGATGGTAATTCTAATATAGAAACTGGTCTTCGTATTGCATATAAAGAACGTGTAGCTAAAAAAGAAAGTAGTAAAACTTTTAGTGATTATATTAATTATCTAGGTCAGTATGCTAATATGCCTAGTGAATCATTTAGTTCTACTAGTGAAAACTTATTTAGTTCTGAAGCTTTAATGAATTGGGAAGAAATTCTAAAGAATGACCCTGCTTATACAGATATTGCAGACGATGGAATGTTTTTTGAAGATATTAATCATAAAGTTATATTTAAAACTAATGCTCGTATTAAAGCTGAAGGTGGTAAATTTAATGTTGATTATTTTGATTGGATTCAAGGTGTTCCTCGTAAAGCTCACGAACATCATCATGGTTGTGTTCGTAAATGGTTTGAACCAATTAAAGTTTCTTATGTAGATAAAGATGGAATTACTAAATTTGGTATTCCTCCTGGGCAATATAGTATTAGTTATGACCCAGTAGGTGTTAATAAAGAGAATGATGCACTTACTAATAAACACTCTCATAATAGTATTAGAGTTTGGGAAAATCCTACTCAATATAACAACTTTAAAACTAAAAGTGTTTGCGCTTATTATGGTCGTCCTGAGAAACTTGAACAAGCTGACTGGATATGTTACCTTATGGCACGTTATTATAACTGTATTGGAACAACAGGAGTTGAGGTCAATCGAGGTGAAACTGTAAGTAATTTCGCAAAATGGAAAGCATTAAAGTATTTAATGAAAGACCCTGTTGAACTTTGGGATAGTTCTATTAAAGCTAAAGTTACTGCTTCTTATGGAGTTAATGTAGGTGGTGGTGCAGGTAATGGTAGTAGTAAAGTTCTTGAAGGTCTTCGACTTCTTAAAGAAATGCTTTATACTCCAGTAGGTAAAGATATTAATGGTAATGATATTATGTTTTTTCAAACCATATATGACCACCAAGCTATACTTGAACTTCTTAAATGGAACATTAAAGGTAATTTCGATAGAGTATCTGAAATGCTTATTCATGGTTTACAATGGAAACTTCAAGATGTTCAAGCGGCTAAAGAACTTGTTCATAGAAAGAAGACTACTGAACAAAATATTAGAGATGACATTTGGCATAGAAGTTGGTTTACTATAATACCACCAATAATAACATTAATTATTAATTTTATAACAATATAGATATGATTGAAACTTGGAAAGATATTGAAGAAAGTAGTTTTTATGAACTTAGTAATTATGGTAATATTAGAGATAAAGTTACTAAGCTTCCTAAAAGTTTTACTTATTTAAAGGATGGAACATATAAAGCTTATTGTCTTGAAGGAAAACAATACTTAGCTCATAGACTTGTTGCTAAATATTTTGTTCATAATCCAAATCCTGAAATGTATAATGTAGTAAATCATTTAGACGAAAACACTCATAACAATAGAGCTGATAATCTAGAATGGACTACAAATAAAAATAATTTGGAATATAGTGATGTTTTTAATAGAGTATCACAACAGTTGTCTAAATTTAAGGTTATTCAATATGATAAAGATGGTAATGTAATTAAAACTTGGGCTAGTAAAGAAGCTTGTTATGCTGCTGGTTTTACTCAAGTTAAATCGTTTTTCTCTAAGAAAGGATTTAATAGATGGGCTTATAATTCGTTTTGGTTTGCAGAGAATGAAATGTTTGATAAAAAACGCTATAAACCAAAACCTGTTTTTAATATATATGATAAAAATAATAATTTAGTATTTACTGGAGGAACTGGTGATTGTGCTAAATTTATTAATATACCGACATATAAAATACAAAATAAACTTAGGAGCGAAATCAAATTTGAACTATCTGGTTATATGTTAGTTTTAGCTAACGCTAAACCATAAAAGATAATATTTAGTTAACTAATTAATATAATGTACGTATGTTTAATAATTTAAGTTTTCAATTTCCTAAACAACAGGTTGATGCTGCTACTAAAGAGAAACCTGATTGGTATGCTAATAGTATAGATTATATTATTGGTCTAGGACTTAGTTTGAATGATAGAACTGAGACTGAAACAATGCTCAATGTTCTACATGGAGATTTGCCACAAGAGTTTTATAAAAAGACTCTTAATCCTTACAATGCAACTAATGAACGTTTTAAACGTTTTCCTGCAACTCTTCGTAATTATGATATTATGTCTGATATTATACGTAGATATATAGGAGAGTATTTTAAAGGAACTCATGAATTTGCAGTAGGAGCTAACAATCCTGATATAGTGTTTGAAAGAAATCAAGCTTTGAAGGAGAAAGTAATGCAAGCAGCACAACAAGCGTTTCAACAAGAGTTTGAACGTAAGTATAAAGAAGCTGTAGAACAAGCTCAAGGTCAAGGTCAATCTCCTGAAAGTATAAATCCTCAAGAAGTAATGCCAGACCCAGAAGAGTTTATTGCTAAGTTTAATCAAGATTATATTGATAAAGAAAGTAAACAAGGTCAAGATATTCTTAATTATATTAGAGACCTTACAAATGATGCTCAGATTTATCTTACTGCTTTCTTTAATTATTGTTCTCTTGGTGAATGTTATACATATACTGAACTTCGAGGAGATAAGATTATTAAGGAATGTGTTCCAGCTATTGAAGCTTTTCCTATTCCTAATAATCAATTTATGGTTGAAGACCATGATATGTTTGCAAGACGTATTATGATGTCATATAATCAAATACTTGATACTTTTGAAGATTATTTGACTGATAAAGATAGAGCTTATCTTGATGATATTTATAATACTTCTCCAGGTGCTTCTACTAAAGTTGTTCAATTAGGATGGAATCAATTATTTGAGAAATATCCAAATGTATGTAATAAGTTTACTGATGAAGAAAGAAAGTTATATAAATCTCAACCTTTAACTCCAAGTGTTAATAATAGTAATCTTTATGAAGTTTGGCATGTAGTTTGGAAAGGTTTTGCTCGTCAAGGTATTCTTACTTATACTAATGAACTTGGTTTCCAAGAACAAAGAATAGTTGAAGAAGATTATGAATTTAATCCAGAAGCTGGAGATATTGATATTGAATGGAAATATAAACCTCAAGTTTATGAAGGCTATCGTATAGGTACTCGTTATAATGGTATTTATCCTGTTAAAGCTAGACCTATTCTTTATGAACGTAAAGGTAAACTTCCATATAATGGTATTCAAGAACTTCTTCCTTATTGTGGAAAGTTTAGTATTATTCAAATAATTACTCCTTTCCAAGTTCTTAGAAATATTATTTCTTATCATCAAGAAATGGTAATAGCAAAGAACAAGATGTTGATTTTGTTACTTCCAAAATCTCTTGTTTCTTCTGAAACAGAAGATGCTATTTATAGAATGGCAGCAGATGGTGTACTTCCTATTGATGATGAAGAAGATGCAGCAGGTGTTAAGATGCAAAACATTAGATTACTTAATGCTAATATGGGACAATATATAACAGAACTTAGTAATCTTAATGAAGCAATTAAACAAGAAGCTAGAGAGCTTGTTGATATGAATGCTCAACGTTATGGACAAATAGCTCAATCTGCTGGAGCTTCTACAACTCAAAATGCTATTAGTCAATCAAGTACTGGTTCTGTTTTAATATTCCAAATGTTCGACCTTTTAAGATGTGCTGATTACAATAGAGATTTAGACTTTGCTAAATGTGCTTATGTTGAAGGTCTTGAAACATCTTATATTGATAAAACAACTGGTAAGAAACATTATCTTAGTCTTGATGTTAATAGTTTTGTTAATTCTGACTATTCTACTACTGTTAGAAATAATGGTAAAGAAATGGATAAGATTCAACAACTTAAACAATGGGCATTTAGTGCTGCACAAAATGGAGATTTAGAGTCTGCTCTTGCAGCTATTCAAGGAGATAATGTTGCAGCTATTTCTGATAGTATTAGACAATTCTCTGAAATTAGAAGACAACATGAGGAACAAATGAAGCAAATGGACCAGGCAATTCAAGAACAAGCTAATCAACTGAAGCTTCAAGAGATTTCTGCTAAGGGAGAACAAGATAGACAAACACTTGCTCTTAAAGCACAATATGATTTACAACTTGAATATGCTAAAGGCGATATAGCTTTACTTGGAGATGCAAATCCTCAAAATGATGATTATGCTAAAACACAATTAGCTAAACTTCAAGAGGAAAGTAAGAGAGCTAGTGAAGCTGCTAAACTTAAACTTGAACGTCAAAAACTTGCAATGGATGCTTATAATAAAGCAGCAGATAGACAAGTTAAAAGAGAAGAAATGGCTAATCAATTAAAGATTGCCAAGACAAATAAGAACAAATACGATAAGAAATAGATTTTATTTTTGTTGGTTTATTTTTATTCTAAGAGTAGTGCTCGTGAGGGTACTGCTCTTTTTTATTATCTGTCTATAAAATATTTAATATTTCAAATTCGTCTGTAAGACGTTCAATCATATTTCGTGAATAACTTATCACCGAATATATTTGAGAGCCGCCCCGTAAAAGGAATTACGCTCTACGTCAATGTTTGTTCCTTAGAAAGACTTGTGAAAATCGATTTTGATTCATGCTTGATATAGAACTCATTAAAGTATGCAGTACTGGAATTGCTTGAGGAACTAACATTAATAAGACTTTTATATAATAAGGTATACATTATTATATATGCAATATTAATATATTATAAATAAGTAGATAAGCTATTGTTTATTAAAATAAAGTTTATACTTTTGCAAACAAGTAACTGATGTTACTCTTTTTATTATTAATCATTAAATTATTATTTTATGTTTGTATTTCGTAATACTCTTGGTTTTAAACCTCATACTCGTTTGATGGGTCCACTTGACGGAATTAATCTTGATTTTGGTGGTGGTGGAAATAATGCTCCAGACATCAACGGAGGTGATAATAAAGGAGGTAATAAAGACGGTGAAGGTACAGACCCTGAACCTCCTAGTAATAAAGACGGTGACGGAGACGGTAAAGACGGCGATGGAACTGATGGTGGTGATGGGAAAGATAATCCTGATGGTAAAGACAATAAAGATGGTAAGGGTGATGATACCACACCTTCTACGGGGGAGCTAGAAAAAGGTACTAATGTAGAGTTTGAAGGTCAAACTTATACAGTCGATGAAAATGGTAATCTCGTAGATAAAGATAATAAAGTTTTCAAAGAAGCTAAAGATGTAAAAGCTTGGATTGATTCTCTTCAAGTAGAAGAACCTACTGATGAAATTAATCTTGCTGCTATTCAAAAAGCTCTTGATGTAGAACTTACTGATGAAGATGGTAAGCCTGCTGAATTTGAAGATTCTATTGATGGTATCAAATCTTATGTAGATAAGGTTATTGAACTTAAAAACAATGAAGTAGCTCAAGCTGCGGTTAATAAAGTATTTACTGATAACCCTATTCTCAAGCAATTTGTAGATTATCTTACTGTAAATAATGGAGACCCTCATGGTTTTGGTGAACGTCCAGACCGTAGTTCTATTACAGTAGATGAAAAGTCTGAGGAACAACAAATTGCTATTATTAAGACTGCTGCTAAAGAATTTGGTAATGCTAGCCTTAATGATAATTATATTAAGTATCTTAAAGATTCAGGTGGTCTTTATGATGAAGCTAAAGCTCAGTTAGCTAATCTTCAAGCTGCTGACAAACAACGAGACGAAGCTTACGCTAAACAAGCAGAAGCTGCACGTCAGCAAGAAGAAGCTGAAACTTTAGCTTATTGGAAAGATATTAAAGATGTTGTTACTAATCGTAAGATTGGTAATTATACATTACCTGAAACTCTTGTTCGTACAGTTAATGGTCAGAAAGTTACTGTTACTCCTAATGACTTTTATGACTATCTCTACCGTCAGACTAAAGATGCTGATGGTGTTGTTGCAACAGCTTATCAAAGAGATTTGGCTGCTAAGTCTGCTGAACAAGAACGTGATGAAGAACTTCTTAGTGCTTGGTTGATGTATACAGGTGGAACTTATGAAGACCTAGTAAAAATGGCTATTAATGAGGAAAAAGTAAAAACCCTCAAATTAGTGAACAAACAAAGTAAAGGTCGTGGCACTGTACGAATTACTAAACCAGCAAGTACTAATCATAAAGCTATTGATGATATTCAATTTAGCTAATCAATTTAATGTTTAACAAATAAATTAATTAAGTATGTACGCAATTCGTGAAGTGCAACGTGGTAACTATGATGACAGAGGTTATTCTAATGAGGAAACCATTGCTCATCTTATGTTATCTAAACCTAGTGAGATTAATTCTATGCTCACCTATACTTTTGGTATGGATGATGATAGATTTCCACTTAATTTCTTGACTGAAGGTCAAGGTGCTGCTGGTACAGTAGATATTACTACTACTGATTGGACTTGGAAGACTATGGGTCGTATGAAGTTCAATGATACTGTACTTTGGTTTAATGAATCTAATACAACTCCTGGTAAGGGTGGTGCTTTCTTTGAAGTTGAGTTTAGAACTCATTGGTTCATTGAGCAGTATGGTTTGATTGCTCCTGATGGTGTAACTCAGGTTCGTATTATGAAAGACCTTGGTAAAGGTGCTCATGGTGGTTATCTTTATCGTCTTCGTATTGCAAATCCAAATCCAAATGCTTATGTTGATGTAGCTAAGAACTTGGCTGTAGGTAAGAGTTGGTCTTTGACTGCTCCAACTATTCCAGAGAGTTATTCTAAGGGTAATCGTACTAATACTATGGGACCTGGTAAGATGACTTCTCAACTTGAGTTCCATCGTTTTAGTAAAGAGATTGCTGGTAACATTGCTAATACAGTAGTTACTTATGAGTTTAAGACTGCTAGTGGTGGTACTACTAATCTTTGGATTAATGAGGAGATGCGCCAGTTCGAGCTTCAACAGAGAGTAATGAACGAGGAACGCCTTTGGTTCGCAGAGTACAACAAGACTATTAACGGTGAAATTACAATGGTTGACCCAGATAATGGACAACCTATTCCTTATACTGCTGGTATGCAGCAAATTTGCCGTGAAAGTAACTATGATACTTATGGAGAGGAACTTACTCTTAATAAGTTGAATCGTACTATTGGTGATATTCTTGATAAGGATACTGATACAGGTAAGATGGATATTGTTCTTGCTTGTGGTAAAGGTTTCGTAGAGGACTTTGATAGAGCTATTAAGAATGATGCTAAGGATAGCGGTTTTGTTACTCCTCTTGGTGATAAGATGATTCAACAATCTGCTACTGGTCTTACTTATGGTAATTACTTCCGTCAATATAAGACTGTTGATGGTCATATTATTACTTTGAAGCATTTGTCGTTCCTTGACCGTGGTACATTTGCAGATAATGCTAAAGCTAATGGTGATATTCATCCTCGTACTGGTTATCCAATGACTTCTCACCAGGCATTTATGCTTGATACTTCTTCTTATGATGGACATAATAATATTCGTAAGGTACGTAAGAAGGGTCAGGTTTATATTAATGGTGTAATTAAGGGTCTTACTCCTATTCCTGCTTCTTGGGGTGCAGTTCCTACTAATTCTCTTGCAACTGATATTGACTGCTCTCGTTATGAGGTTAAGAACTCATACGGTCTGCAAGTAGATAAGGCAACTAAGTTCTTCCAGTTGAAGTGTGTATTGTAATAACTAATAAAATATATTAAACTATGAGTGATATTAAAATTCCAGATTTGAAAATTCCTACTCCTCAAAATAGTGATGCTCCTACAGATAAAACTGTTGCACAAGAAGAAGCTGAGAAACAAGCTGCTTTAGAAGCTGAACTCGAAGCTGAATATATTGATAAACGACAGATTATTATTGCTTCTGTTCTTAATTATTCTGCTTATCGTAGAATTAATATGGCAGCTCTTGGAAAGCCACGTAACACCATTGGTTCTTCTGTTAATTCAGTTCGTAAACTTATGTCTAATAAAGGTGAAGTTGAACATTACTTCCCAGAGTTAGTTGGTGTTGCTTCTAACAATCCAGAGTTTATTACTAGAGTTAAGAATTATCTTAATAATATCTTCTTTGACGTTCGTGATACTGAAAGAACTATTGATGTATCTTTCCGTTATCGTCATAAGAAAGATTATCTAGAAATACATAAAGCAGAAGAGAAGATTTGGGAAACTTATAATGCAGTTGACCGTTCTAATACGGCTAAACTTTATGAAGCTGCTGTAATTCGAGATAATGATTTATTTATGCTCGAAAGCAAGAAGTATCAATACGGTGACCCACTTAATCTTGAACAATATATTCTTTATCGTCATTGTCTTAATTATCCAGATGTAGCTAAAGACGAAGCTTTCATTAATTCTAATGCTAATCTTCGTTTCTATATTAAGGATAAGAATAAAGAAGAAGTTCGTAAGAATAAACTTATTAAAGAACAGCAAGTTGCTCTTAGACATCTTGTTGAACTTCAAGCTTCTCCTGTTAAGACAAATGCAGTTTACGTTGAATATTGTATTTATAGTGGTATTAGTCTTTCTGATGGTCTTTCTAAGACTGCTCTTATTCAATCTAAAGAATTGATGGATTTTGCTACTACTAATCCTCGTAAGTTCAATGAGTTCGTAAACGATAAGAATCTTCTTGATAAAGCATTTATTGAAACTCTCATTACAAGAGGTGAACTTGTTCGTTCTGATTTCAATCAACAAATTAGTACACCTGATGGAGAGTTTATTGGGGCAAACATTAATGAAGCTATTAGTTATTTCAAGAATCCAAATAATGCTGGTTTAAAGACCAAGTTAGAAAATAAGTTGAAATTGATTTAATATAAATAGATATGGATATTTCAGAAATGCACAAAATGTTTAGGCAATATGCTCAACATATGGGTATGCAGAATGTTAGAGCTATTCTTCCTGAACAAATTGATTTGCTTATTAATAATAGTATTTCTGATACCATTAATCAAGTTATTACTCAAAACATTGGTATTAGTAATGATAGAGTAATTAGCGATGCTTCAAAACTTAATCAGATTAACGCCTTGAAGTCTTTATATAAAGTATGGAAAGGCAGTATTTCTGAAGCTACAGTTAAAGGTAAGGAAAAGACTAATTATATTATTAGTTTTCAATTACCTTTAATCAATTTTAAAACTACTGGAAGTTACACTGATGATAATGATTCATCTACTGCAATTAATTTCTTATATGCAGTTGATTTATCAATTAATTATAAGAAAACAGATTTCGTTACTAACGTATTTCCAGTTCGTATAGTTGATGACCAATTTGTAGCTGATGTAGTTAATGATTTTGTTTTAGCTCCAAAAATGAGAAGTCCTGTGGCTTCTATTCATGATAATCTTATCGAATTATATATTGATAGGTCTGATGCTAAACCTGAAGATGGTCAAGCTTTTACTTTTAGAGGTGTAAGTATTAACGAACTTAGGTTTAGTTATATTGCAAAACCTGCTATTGTTAGATTTGCTGAAGATGTTGATGGTACTAATGTAGATTGTGATTTACCAGAGTACATGCACGTAGATATTGTTAAGCATGCAGTTGAACTTTATCAACTTGCTAAAAGTGGAAGTTTAGCTGCTGCTCAACAAGCTCAACAAAATCAACAAAGAGAACAAGTAGCAAACAATTATCGTGAAGATGGTAATCAGAGACAATAATAATAATTTAATAGAATAACAATATGAGACAATTATTTGTTGTAAAGAGTGGCGCAGTTATTGCTCCTAAATCAAGTGCAGCATTTGACCTTACTACAGTTCCTGCTGGTTCTCTTGGTATCTTTGAACTTGATGATTTGAGCAAGTTCGTTGCAGATGCTAAATTGACTAAAGATTTTGGAATTGCTTATGGTCGTCCAAATAGTCAAGCTGTAGTACTTGAAGTTAATATTGATAGTCTTATTGTAACCAAGGTTACTAAGACTGCTGGTACTAAGTTTAGTGCTAACATTACAATTCCTACTCCTGTAGTTGGTAAAGATTTTACTATTGAGCTTGTTAAGCTTGATACTACAAAACATGAGCTCGTGAGTGGACAGCTACTACTCGTTGCAAGAGTGGTGATACTGCTACTACAGTTGCTACTCGTTTGCAGAAGGAGTTGGCTGCTAAGGTAGAAAATCAGAATGTAGGTGTTACTATTAGTACAGCTACTATTACTGCTACTGCTAAGGATTATCAACCTTGGGAATTAATGGCAGCTGATGATTTATATGGTACTACAGTCGAAACTACAGCTAAGGGTTCTGCTCCAACTTGCGATAAAGCTTATGTTCAGAATCTTGCTTCTGAGGCAGCTCAGAATAGAGGATTTAACAATACTCTTGCTGATGGTGCAAGTATTTATCCAGGTTATCCTATGGACGTAGATGCAGATGATTATACACTGTATCATCTTAGATTTAAGAATCCTCGTAAGTATGCTCGTACTCGTGATGAAGCAGTTTGGCAAGAAGTAACTATTGCAGTTCCTACTACTAATGAAGCTTTTATTACAGCAATCGAAACTGCTTTGGGTCTTAAAGCTCAAGCTGGTGATGTATAAAATTCAATAGGTAATAGTTTAGATGGGAATGAAGCTCTACATTCCTTTTACGGGGGGTCTAGAGCAACATTCCCATTAATTGTTTTGATATGGATGATTTTAATCAAGTTAATCAAATAGTATCTGATGCGATTAAGGATTCGTCTTATATAACAGTTTTAATAAGTAGTGGAGTTTATATTCTTTATACTCTTATTATTAGACTAGTTGACCTATTTAAAGCTAAAGACAGAAATAAACCATTAATTCAAATGGCTTCTGCTATTAAAGAAGTTAGTGAAAATGTAGTTAAACTTAATACTGTTTTAGATAAACAGATTCAAGATGCAGAAAGTAAAGAACTAACTAAAGTTCGTCAAGTTATAAGTTTAGCTTTTGATAGCTTTAGAGCTAATATTAGTAAGACTTGTAATGAGATTATTATTCATAATAATATTGAGGAAAATAGAGATTTAATTAGAGAGAATCTTTTTAAAACTGTTAGTACTGAATATTATAAACTTTATAATGTTTTTTCTGCTTATGAAGTTGATGGAATTAATATTGCTACAAAAATTAAAGATGAATGGATTGACGATACAACTAAAGAATGTTTAGAAGTAATATATGATGGTCAAGATAAGGATGTCCGAATTGGACAAATTCTTAATAAACTTACTATTATTGCTAATGAACATTCTGTTTATGTAAACAATAAGGTTTTTAATCATTGAACTATTTAATAAGATGTTCTTATGAATAACAGTGATGTCGCAAATATTCTCAAACAGGACCTTAAGAGAAAAGAATTTATTGGTGTTAAAACCGAGATAGTTCTTTCTTCTCAAGGTTATGTCGTAAATGATAGTAAGACTTGTAAAGCTATTAGTAATCACATTCTTCAAGATTGTGTTGATAATTATGATTGTCTTACTGATGATAAATTGGAGACAGTTAGGTCTCAAGTAAATAACGTTTAAACAGTAAGCTGTATGGAAGAAATCAAGGTAAACCGCCCCGTAAAGGAATTTGTGGATAATGCAAATCCTAATACTGAACAACTAAAAAATAATAGTACTGAAGAAATTCATCCAGAAGTACTTTATCTTACTATACCTTCAGAATGGACTTGTACGTATCATCAACTTATTAATTATGTTGCTGACGCAGGTAAAGCAATTATAGATGATTGTAGTTTTGCTTGTAAAGGTGATGGTAAGAAATTGTTCAACTGTTGGGGATTATTTCAAAGTGCTTGTGCTGCTTATCAACAATCTGATTATACTAAAGCTAATTTTTATTATAATTATGTAAAGCAGCAACTTGAAGATTACTATAAGAATTTGGGTAAACCAATTTATAATGGAACTAATTACTATCCAATTACTCCTGATGGTAAACTTAGAGCTCTTTGTAGTTGTAGTGGAAACAATTTTAAATTTACTGTAGATATTGAAACTGGTAAACTTTATCAGCAATATTTAAATGATATAGATAACGGTGAAGTATTCACTATTGACGACAATGGGCATTTAAATGTTGAATCTGATAATAAAGTTTAGTAGATTTTAAAATTGGCAATTTCATTCACTCACGCATACATTTCGATACATCAAAACTCGCATAGACCCACTTTATTTTTGTTATAAGCGGTTCGCATACGTTAGGCGATTGATTATTCGTGAAACATGTTTGAGGAACGTAAATCTCAAATAAAATGTATTTTTTAAATATTGTATTATGAAACAATTTAGTAAAGACTTAGGAAATGTATCTCTTGTTCCTAAAGGTAAATGGAGTAGAGAACAAGAGTATGAAAGACTTGCTCTTGTTTATAATGCTTATGATAATTTTAGTTATGTTGCTAAGATTAATGTTCCTAGTGAAATAGATATTAACAATCGAGAATATTGGCAACCATTAAATGTTAGCGGTTATGCTGATAATAATTTCATTAATCTTAGTACTGAAAACGAAAATGGTACAATTACTGCTTTTGATAGTATAGAAGAAGCTGTAGCTACAATTCTTCCTATTAATCGTAGAGCAGGTACTATACTTAGTTTTTATAATCTTAATTCTGATAGACTTGACCGTCAAGCAGAATTTGAACTTTGGCAGTTTAATTCAACTGATTTAGCAAATTGGGAGAACAAAGATTATTGGAATAATGTTTATTATAATTGGAATGTATTTGTAGGTTGGTATATTGACGCTGATGCTTTAAATAATCATGTTAAACTTCCTACTGTTGGTCAATATGCTTATGTTGGTTCTAATCTTAATGATGCATTTTTGTATCAATGTAGAACTAATGGTATTTGGATAAATACAGGTACTAAAGTAAGAAATTATATATCTGTAGTAGTTAGTGGAAATATAACTATTGGAGATAATGGTAATTGGTTTAGTGATGGTAAAGATACTGGTATTCCAGCTACTCCTGTTGTTGATGAACAACTTGATAATATTAGTTTGCAGTTACAACAACATAATAAAATCTTAGAACATCAAACATTAATAAATAAGCAATTCGATAATAAAATACAAACTAATTTGCAAAATATAAATAAAAATATAGATGAAATTGATAAAATCAAAAAAGAACTTATTACATTTGTACCAATATCAAACGAGTTTATAAATAATTTATTCAATTAAAGTATGATAAATAATAAAAATTATGTAGATGATGATGTAGGTATTAAAACTTTTGCTAATAAAGCGAATGACCGACATCGTGACGAAAGACTTCCCTCCAGCAATCACGGAGGAACAGATAATAGATATTACAAGTAAATAACAATTTAAAAAAATAGATTATGAAATTTTTAGATTCAACTGGTTTAGCTCATTTTTGGAGTAAGATTAAAGTTTTCTTCATCAAAACTGAAGGAGCAAGTGCAATTAATATGGATGACGATAATAATGGACTGTCAGTCAATCATGACGGCTCTGCAAATACAATTCTTACGCCATCAGGCTTCGTCTCTTATAATTATGAGGGTGATGACGAGATTATGGTTGCCCGTCTTCAATATGGGGATTTGCTATTAAGTAAAATACACCTAAAAAACGGAACTTCTTCGCAGATTCTTATTGCCGATGGCTCTACCAAGACTATTAATGCAGCAAATGGCATTTGTGGACTTGATTCAAAAGGCAATGTTCCATTAAGTCAATTAGGTAATCTTGATACTACAGTTGCAGAAGTGGTAACTGCTCTTCCTACAACTAATATTAAGAAGCATATTTATCTTATTAAAGATACTGGTGGTGTTACACAGAATCAATATGAGGAATATATTTATACTGGTAATACTAGTGCAACTTATGATGCTTCAAAATGGGAGAAACTCGGAGACTTCCGTGCTACAGTAGACCTTGCAGATTATGCTAAGAAGAGTGAGACACTAAGTAATTTGGTTTGGGAGCAAAGAGGTTCTGACCTCTTCCTAGCTATTACCACGGGAGATGGCCACCATGTATCAGAAGCTATGCCTAATGCTAGCAGTTCCACAACTGGAGCAATGAGTAATACAGACAAGGTTAAGTTGGATGGCATCGAAGCTAAAGCAAACAATTATTCTCTTCCTCTTGCAACTGCTGCTACTAGAGGAGGTATTAAAGTAGGCTATGTAGCCAACGGAAGAAATTATCCAGTGGAGATGGCTGGAGAGAAGGCTTATGTTAATGTTCCGTGGACTGATACAAACACCACCTATGACTTGTCACCTTATGCTAAAAAGGTGGAGACAGTTGACTTTAGTACAATTAGAGTAGACAAAAAGACTATCACTAGTACACCACAGGGACTGATAGAAAAGCAGGTTATATTGTTTACTTCTCTAGGTGGTAATAGTGGGTCAATAGAACTTGAAGAGGCTACATCTAATATGTCAGGCTTAATGTCCATAAGAGACAAGAATAAATTAAGTTACATAGCTGATGGTGCAACTGCAGACAGCGCAATAACTACAGCAGAGATAGATGCATTATTTGCTTAATAATAATTTTAAAAATTAATTAATATGAAGTTTTTAGATTTAAATGGACTAAATCATCTTTGGACAAAAATAAAAGCAAGTTTTGGCACAGCTATTGTTAATAATTCTGATTATAGCAATAATCGAGACAACGTAGGAAATATTATTATTCCATTTGTCGCAAATCATCAGATTATTAACATGAATTTATCAGGTAGTATCAACGTATACAATTGGTTTCAAAAGGCATCGAAAGGAGGCATCCTGGAGATATTTTTCGCAGGAGCACAAGGAAGTGGCATTCTTTGCTCTACTAATAATAATAATAATAACTACCTGTATAAAATGGGATTATCAACAACAGGTCCAATGCTTGATAAGATTGAACATTTGGAAACAAGATATGATACCTATGCACGCTTAATCAAGATAAGTGATGATAAGCTTATTGTTGCAGAGTTTGTTCAAAACAAGAAATAGGATAAATAAAATAAATTATTATGAGAAATAAAACAAGTAGAGCAAAACCAGTAACTCCTAAAGCAGGAGTTACTAAAACCTCAAGAAGATATGCTTGTGGTGGTAAACTTGAACTCTAAGTCGCTGACTTTAGAAATTTAAAAGTAAGACAATATGAAGAAGAATAAGAAACAATTACATGAAGCACTGGCTGTGCTTCTTACTAAATTATCATCGGCAAGGATAATCCGTTGCTGATAGATAACTATATAGTAAAGGCTTTGCGAATAACTCTTGTAACTTTTAAAGAATTTGGAGAACTTCATAAAGCGCTTAAAGAGCAGATACAAACTGCTACGAAAAGTAATAATCCTTGGATAAAAATTTTGATGAAATCGATGAATGTAGGTTCTTCTATTGATTAAATTATAACAGATGAACTTATTGACAACATGATTGATTCGATGTTAGGAAAGGAATAGAGTTAATATAGTAAATAAATTATGTAGTAAAAAAGGAAGTGCTAAATAAGCACTTCCTTTTTAGTTGAGATTAAATGTATAATATGTGTCATTTTGTATATAATGTATAGTTCTTATGTTAAACTATTTTATAATTATAAACAAATTAATACAACATATTGAAAAGAATCTTATATTTGCAATTATTAATCATATTATTAACTTTTAAACAAATAAGAGTATGAATAGGAAAGAAACATTAATTTGGTCTATAATCGACAATGTGATTATAGCTTGTGATATTCCTAGAGCTGATGGTACTCATTCTATTAGTAGAGAAGATATTGTTGGTAAATCTAGAGAAGAAAATGTAGTTATGGCTAGAGCTTTAGTAGTTGAACAAATGGTTCATGCAGGTTTTATTATTACTAGTATAGCTTATATTTTAAATAGAACTGTTCAAGCTACTAGACATTTATTTAAGATGAGTACTGAGTTTTATCAGACTTCTAGAGCTTTTAGACTTGCTACTTCCGAAGCAACTCTTATGAATAAAGATGTTGACCCTATTTTTGTTTAAAAGAAAATAAGTAGAAAATAAAAGTGTTGTTATTGACATAAGTAATAACGATACTTTTGAACAAAGTATTAAGATGGTAATTGGAATAAAATCCGATTACCATCTTTTTGTGTATATACCAGATTCTGTTTATCTTTGCAACGTACAAAATACTAGTTAATGTACAAATTAATCTTTTTATTAACTTAATAATTCTATAAGTCATGGATGATTCTAAAATTTTTATGTTCCCTGATGGTGGAACTAGTAAGACTTCTAGTGATGTTAGCAGTCTGCTTCCTCTACTTATGTGTAATGGAGGTTTTGGTGGTGGTAATTGGGTATGGATAATCTTCTTGTTCTTCCTCTATCCTCTTATGCGTAATGGTGGTTTGTTTGGTAATATGGGTCAGAATGGTGGCGGTGGTTGCCTTGGTCCTCTTGCTAATATGGTTAGTAATAATGATGGACGTGACCTGCTTATGCAAGCTATTAATGGTAACGGTGCTGCAACTCAAAGATTGGCTACTATGTTTGGAACTAAAGTTGATATGATTCAGGCAGCTATTTGTCAAGTAAATAATGGTATCACTCAAGTAGGCTGTAAAATTGATTCTTCTACTGGTGCTTTGCTTAATGCTGGTACTCAGAATACTATGACTCTTGCTCAGCAATTAGCAAACTGCTGCTGCAACTTGAAGACTGCTATTAGTGATACTGCTCATCAATCTCAGCTTGAAACTATTCGTCAGACTGATGCTATTAAGGAATCTGTTGGTGGCGTAGGTAGTGCTGTAACTCGTGGTTTTTCTGATGTGGGTTATGCTCTTCGTGACCAGACTTGTAACTTAGATAAGTCTATCGATGGTGTTGGTGATAGAATCATTGCTAGACTTGATGCTTCTGAAAAGTCTGCAATGCAGGATAAGATTAATGCTCTGCAAACTCAGTTGACTACTGAACATCAGAGTGGAGTAATTGCTCAGCAAATTGCTGCTGCTGTAAATCCTATTGCTCAAGCTGTTAACGAAATTAAGTGTGCTCAGCCACAGACTGTAACAGTTCCTTATCAACCATTCCAGGCAGTACCTAATTGTGTTGCTTATCAGTATGGTATGTATAATGGTGGTAATAATCTTAATGGTTTTTGGATGTAATCTATAGGAGGTAATATTATGGCTTTTAATGAATTCATTGGTAATCGTGGCGGTATACCTTTAGTAGCTGCTACTCAAACGACTGCTGGCAGTGCTACTGCTAATGCTGTTTTTAGTATGCCTAATCATACTTTCAGAGTTATGGGAGTTGCTGGTATAATGGTAATTAATTTTAATGCAGCTACAACTACTGCAACTGGCTTTGAAATGATGGTTAATAATGTCACTCTTCCTCTCTTGGCAAGTAATGGAGACCCTCTTACTGCTCTTACAGCAGGTCTTCACATTATAGTATTTGATAAACAAAATAATAAACTTCAACTCATAGTATAATGTTTTCAGGTCTTAATCAAGGTAGTCGAGTTTATATTTTAAACAAGACTAATGGTATAGAATTTAAGATTGGAGAAGTTGTTGGAAGTACTACACCTGTATTTGCTACCGATGGTACTAACATGATGGTTGTAAATTTAAAGGTCAAAGTAGATGGTAGTAATGTTGATTATAACAATATTCCAGCTAATAATACTTCTGTTAGTTACAATAATGGTAATCTTATTATTGCCGAAAGTAAACAAACTATCCAATCTGAAATAGAAGCTACTCTTCAACATGCTAATTATGTTGTTGAACATATTGAAGATTATAAAAATCAAATAACTAGATGTGAAGAAGTTCTTAAAGAACTTAATCCTCAATTTGCTAAAGACAAAGCACGTGATGAAAGAATAGCAGGTATAGAAACTGAGGTTGCTGGAATTAAAGGCGATATAGCTAAGATTCTGGCTGCTGTAACTAAATAATAAAATTATGATACTTATGGTACAACGTAATATGAATAAGTCTGAACTTAAAGAAAAGATTAGACGTATGAAGATGGAACTTCAGGAGTTAGAAGAAGCTCTTGATAAGTGTGAAGATAGAGATAATCGTTATGACGACGAGGAAAACTATCGAAGAGGTCGTGATTATGACAGACATGAACATGATTACGAAGACAGAGATAGAGAATATGGTCGTGGTCGTTATGGCAGGTATTAATTGAAATCCGCCCTGTAAAAGGTGTATAATTCAATACCTTTTACGGGGCGGTTATAACAACTAGAGTTATGAACGTAAAAGAAGGTTTTGATGTTTATGATGAACTTCCTGAAGATATGATAGCTTATCTTAGATATAATGGAAGACATTTTAATAGAAGACTTGTTGAGTTTGCAACTAGTAAAATGACTACTAGAGATTCTAATGGAACAGAAGTTCCTCTTGAACCTATATCTAAAGATAAACTATTCGATATGATGAAACAAAATGGAGTTTATCTTGATAATAACGACAATCCTTATGATGCAGTATTTGCAGCCAATATGTGTAAAGCTGATTATCTTGGAAGTAGTATTACTGATGAAAAACATTTATGTTTATATGTTAAGGATGTTATTGATGATGTAGATGGTTATGATGGAATTGTTTTTAATCGTTGGTATGCTGATATGTGTCGTAAAGGAGTTCAAGTCGATTGGTATGAATGTAGGTAACATTAATAATTACTATTCTTTATTATAGCTTTCAAGTTAAGAAATTATCTTAATTTGGAAGCTATTTTAGTTTTTATTATTATCTTTGCAGGCATATTAGTGCTGATGATAATCAATTAGTATAAATAAACAATTATGGAATTAATAAATCAAATACTTCAAACTATTATTAATAGTTTTGATGTTGCTTATTGTTTAGTAGTTAATTTTCTAACTTATATTCTTATAAGTAGTATTATTAGTGTAATACATAAGCAAATTACTAGAGTTTGGAAACGTGTGATACTATGTATTAGTATTGTTATAGTTAGTATTGCTTATGTTAATTTTGGTAGTATTGATATAAGAGTTTTAATTAATAGTATTATACTTGCTCCAATAAGTTGGAGCTGGGTATTTAAACCTATTGCTAAACGAATGAATTGGGATTATAAAGATTTTGATAACAAACTAAATAATTAAGTTATGAATATTGATAAAATTTATAATGCTTTGCAAAGTCTTCCTTTGCCGATAGAGCAAAAGACTCTTCTTATTGAAGCTTTTACAAGTGGAGAACCAAACGTTCAACAACCTGAAGTTCCTCAACAAGAAGATACTAGAATTGAAGATTTGACAAAAGAAGTTGAACAACTTAAAGAATCAGTTGAGAAACTCACTAGTCAATTAAGTGAGATTGTTCTTCCAGTTAGAGCTACTAAAGACGATGAAGGTTTAGTTAGAGCTATTAGCAATATTAAGAACCTTGAAGTTAGTACTGCTACTATTCCAACAATAGTTGGAGCATTTAATACTTTGCTTCTTAATCTTAGAAGTGCTGGAATTATTCAAATGTAAGCCTTGCTTCTACTAGATACGTTTGTGTCCGTGCCCCTAATGCTAGTAATAGTGTTAGGGGTTTTTCGTATCATGGAGTTACTAAAGTTATCTATAATATAATTAATACTAATACTTCTAATCATAATCGAATTTCGATTACGCATTTGCTTGCGTTCTCCCAACTTCATATGTATCAGCCGATTAATCAATCACAACCGCCGTCCGACACGATTTGTGTGCGCACACAGTGGCATATACGTGGGCGTTTGAAATTTGGATAACTGCCTGAAAATGATTATATTTGCAAGCGTAAGGAATAGAAATTTATGTTAAATAGATTGATAATTAAATTACTTGGTATTGATAGGCTTAGACATAATGTTCCTTATAATGGAGTTAATAATGTAACAATTAAAGTTATGAGTAGTAAACAAGTTAATAGAATTAGACTTCCAACTTGTGAAGTTGAATAAGATGTAGTTAATATACTTATTCTAGCCGCCCCGTAAAGGATATGTAGATTTAAATAAAGTTCTAAATAACCATTTGCTAAAATTCCATAAGTACATACCTTTTACGGGGCGGCTTTAAACATTTAATAATTTACGTATTAATATGAGTAGTATTGCACAATTAGTTAGTGAAATAGCTCATAGTTATGGTCAACCTAATAATCATTCTCTAAGAGAAAAGATTAGAAGTATAATCGTTCACACTAGAGCTGAGATTATTAGAAGAAGCTATGAAAATCATAACTATGTAGATAAACTACTTACTCAAAGATTTAAAGTTACTTTGACTAGCGTAGTTGATGGAGATTTTGAACTTCCAGAAGAACTTCAAGATATTCCAATAGATAAAATTAAAAGAACTAATCAAAAGGTTCCAAGACCTATTAGACTTACTAATAATCTTCCTTTTGACAGAGTTAGTACAGCAGGTTATCGTACCAATAGAGAACTTCCTTATATTAAAGAAACTACTGCTAGATTTCGTGGAAGTGTTCCAGGTTTATGTGGAGCTATTGCTTATGATTATATTAATGAATATATTTATTTATTTCCTCCTGCTAACGATAAACCTATTAGTATAGGTGCTATAGTAATAGAATCAAGTTTTGAACAACCAAATCAAATTGCTGATATTAATGGTGAACTTACATTCGAGAATAAAATCTATGATGATAACGAATGGTTACTTAGTGAAGATATGGTTGGTCAAATTAAAGATATAATATTTAAAAGGGATTTATTAAATCAAAAACATGAAACTGATGAAATCCCTAGTACAATAAAATATGATTAATTATGCCAATAAAAGTAAAGAAGTCTATAAACGTTCCTCAATACTATAAAGATTTTATTGAAGAAAACAAAATTAAACGTGAACGTGCAAGAATAACTGTAGATGAATTAACTTCTACTATTGCTTCTAGACGTTCTGCTATTGTTCCTGATGTAGATAAATTTAAATATCCAGTAATAGATTATCCTGAGTTTCAACAAAACAAATATATTAATGGTCGTCTTGAAAATGCAGCTAAAGGCATGTTTGAAGACGAACGTAAAGACCCAGAGATGAAACATCTATGTTTTAGGCTTGTTAGATATGCTGTAGATTTGAGGAGAATTTACGAAGAAACAGAAAAGATTAAACTTTACGATAAGATGATTAATCTTTCTCTAAAAGAATATAAGCGTATAGTCAAAGTTTACTATAATGCTGTAGAAAGAGAATTGATTCTTAATGGAAATGGTTATCGTCTTGAAGATAAACTTGGTTGGATTTGTATCAATCGAGTTCTTAATACTGGAGCTAAAGTTTGTGACTTTCAAGCAACTAAAAGAAATAAAGAAAAACTTATTGCTGAAGGTAAACAAATTTACAATAAAGATGATGCTGAGTATTGTAGAGAACACGGTATCGAATACGATGCTGTCGATGCTACTGTTTACAAAGCTGATGAAGTTTGGTATGAATATTGTTTATTAGGTTCTAAAGTACAAGGTCGTACTTTGTGTTTTAAAGCTATTGATACTAAAGATATTAAACTTAGACCATATTCTAATGAAGAACTTCTTAAACTAACAAACAATGATGTAAATAAAATTATGGATTTAGATGTTTCTATGAAACACAAATTCGTTTTATGTACTCAAGCAGATAAAACATTATACACTAAATTTATTAGAAATGAAGAACAAAAAAAGAGTCTCTATGGGACGTATAGTAGGAAAGGTAGACAACGACTTTAATTTAAGTGAAAGTGATTGGATTCCTCGTGCTGCTGCTTGGATAATAGATGCACTTAGTCAAATGAAGTGTCTTCCAACTGAACTTAAAACTCGTAAGGTTGAAGTTAGTGGGAGAATAGCTATTTTTCCTTGTCAATTAGATACTAGTGAACTTAAAATATATGACCATAACGGTTGTGAAATAAAAGAAGCTGGAGTTAATATTCCTTGTTGTGGAAATGTTAATTCAGCTTCTTCTGTCGTTAAAGAGATTGCTGTTATTGATGATAGTAATAAAACCGGAGTAGACTTTATGAAAGTTGGAACTATTATCGCTGGTGACAATCGAAATTATGTAGTAACAGATTGTAATCATATTGAATTAAATTTTGATACTGATTATATTGTTGTTACAAGTCGTGAAGTTAAAACATATTATGATGAATACTATGATTGCAATGTTCCTTATATTTACGATAATGGTCTTCTGTTGGAAGCTTTAAGTTATTATATACTTTATAAGTATTTAAGCAGAGGAAGTAAACATCAAGTTTATAGTTTAACAAGTAATAGTCCTGTTACAAATCCATATCTCCAATGGAAAGAATTAAAGAGTAAAGCTATTGCTTCTGTTCGTAATGATATTTATAGTGATGAAGGTTGGAGAAACTTCTTCTATAATTCAACGTTTGACCCAAGAAGATAATTATGGAAATAGTACCAAAACTTGATTTAAATAGAAATCCAAAAGAAGTTAAGTGTGGTAGTTTAATTGCTGCTAAAAATGTTATGACTGACGATAGTGGTAGTTATTTTACTAACGAATATGGATTTGGAGTTTCTTTTGAAACAGACACTGATGATGAAGATTTAGATACTTCTAATCATCCTAGTGAATACATAGTTGGTGTAATTCCATGTAATAAAGAAATTGTGATATTTACGTATTCTGCTTATGAAGAAAAAGCTAGAATTTATCGTAAACCTGATGAAGGTAGAGCTTATGAGGTTTCTACAAATTGGGAATATCATGGTGGAAAGATTACTGGTAGTTATACTTATAACTATAAAGGTGAATTAATAATTGTAGTAGCTGAAAGTGATGCTGTTGATTTGAATAATAATAAAATTCATGTTCCTCTTAAAACGTGGAATCTAAATACAGGTTCTACCGGTCTTGAACATGGTATTGAAGAAAGTATTCCAAAAGCTAAAGTTAGTTATGATATTACTAACGGTTCTCTTAACTGTGGAGTTTATACTTTCTTTATTCGTTATCAGATTGACGATTACAATTATACAAAATGGTTTCAGATTACTGATGATATTATTATTATAAATGATGAAGGAAAAGATGTTCCTATTCATAACTTTCTTGATAGTAAATCTGCTCTTACTCGTTATAATACTGACGGTAATGGTAATCCTACTACAGAATTTGAACCTTTCTTAGTAAATGGTAATGATAAGTCTAACAAAGGAGTTTACTTTACTCTTGACATAGATAAGAATTATAAATTTACTAAATATCAAATAGGTTATATTGTTAAGCATAATGATGCCGTTGACGGTAGAATATTTAATACTTATTCTATTGATATAACTTCTTTAATGTTTAATACTAATACTTATATCGAAGAAGAAAGTGTTGATGAAATGCTTCGTGAACCAGTTCAACTTTATGACGTTAAAAATGTAATTAATTATAATAACAGAATTTATGTAGGTAATTATAATGAAAATCTTAATGAAGATTTAACTGGTAATAGCAAGAATGTTCATGTTGATATTGAAACTAAAAATATTTCTGATTATAGTAAATCAGTTGTTACAACTAAACAGTTGATTATTACAACTAATTTTGCTATTGGAAATTCTACTTCTGTAAATGATGTTTGGGCTGCTGACAAATATACTGTTATTAAAAGTGAAGACTTAACAGAATATGTTATTAAACCAGAATACATAACAGAGTTTATTAGAAAGTTCTTTACTTCGGCAATTAAAGTATTTGGCTATGGAAGTACTATTAGTATTGACCATGATAATATTGAAAACCTTCCTAATAATCCTAAGAATGAACCTTATATGACTAGAAGTAGATTCTCTTTATATATAGGTAATGTTAGTGAAGGTTCAAAGCAACAAGTTGCTATTTATGATTCCCATACTCAAAAAGCTATTAATATTAGTAACATAGTTGTTACTAATGGTTATATTGTAATGACTATTAATGGGAACAAATATTTAATGAATAAGAGTACTGATTTTCAAGTTTTAATTGAACAGGATTTATTCTTTAGAAATGGTTCTACTATAACTCAACGAGCTTTTTATAATCAGACTTTACTTGGTAATCCTCCATATACTTATACTATGGGATATGGAATGAATAGTTCTGCTTATGAAGCTACTACTATTAGTTCTAATAATCATACTTCTCCATTTAATAATTTTAGAAGTTTAATTCCTGGTCAGATTTATAGTTTCTATATTCATTATATTAGAAAAGATGGTTCTGCTACTAATGGATTTATAGTTCAAAATGAAGTTGATGAAGAAAGTACTCAATCTATTTCAGATAAAGAAGCTGATACTGGAGCTAAGTTTGATGTAGTAGTAAATAATGTTGGTAATAAGTTATTTAGAGTTCCTACTGTAGCTAACGATAATATACTTATATTTCCAAGATTTAAAGTTGATGTAATTCCTTCTAATTATATTGGTTGGTTCGGTTCTTATGAGAAAGTTGAGGATATGGCTTATCCTTGCACAGTTCTTAATGGAGAATTAAATGGACATAGATTTACTGTTACTAATACAAACTTTGAGTATAAAGAAGATTCTATTCAAGGAAATAAGTATTTCTTTATTAAATCTGATTCAATAGGAAATAATGATACTGAAAGTTTAACTAGTCATATTAAACCTACTATTCATCCTAATATTTCTTTTGGAATTATTCCTAAAGGCAATGTTGGCGATAAACTTGTAGTTTATAATGATAATAAAGACGTTTATAATAAATCTGTTAAAACTCTTTATAGAGTAACAGACAATAATTATGAAACTGGATATAGCAAAGATAATCATAAATATACTCCTGGTTTTTATAATCAAGATAAGATAGTTACTTACAATAAAGAAATCATTGCTAATCCTACTGCTTCATTTGTTTTAAATACTAATTCTCAAAAGTTAAATGGATATACTATTAGTATGAATAATAGTTATAGCTATAATAAATATCCTACTAATGCTTATTCTATAAAACAAGATTATAATGAAGGAGCAGTTTCTTTGACTAATGAAGAAGGTAAATCTTTAGGAGTTTATTATAATAAAGTTCTTAGTCCTGATAGACTTAGAGATTTTCTTGAATTAAAGGAATGTTATAAGTCTGCTCCATTAAAGAGCTATACTAATTACAGTAAAGACTATATTGATTCTTTTGATAAGACTATTCGTAGAAGTGATGTAATTTCTGATGAAAGTCTTGTTAATGGTTTTAAGAATTTCGATGTTGAACAATATAAAATCATAACTGAAAATAAAGGTAGTATTACTAATATTGTAGGTATTGGTCTTTATATGTTAGTTCATACTCAATATAGTTTATTTGTATTTGATAGAACTCCAAAACTTACACAAAAGAGTCAACTCGAAGTTCCAGATGTATTCGATATTGATTATCAAGAAGTTCTTCCAAGTAATGAAGGATTTGGTGGTCTTGCTAAAAAAGAAGAATCTATTCTTAGTAAACATGGATATATTTGGTTTGATTCTGTAAATAAAGTTATATTCAAGTTTGAAAATGGTAAAGCTGAAATTCTTTCAGCCAATATAAATAATTTGATTAAATCTCTCGATATAGATTATGTTGTATTCGGAGAAGATTTGAAAACTAATAGATTGCTCATTTGTATTTGGCTTAATCAAACGATTGATGGAAATCCTCATAAAAACCAATACTATATAACGTTAAGTTATAACTTTAATCTTAACGATTATATAAGTCTCCATGATTATGCTTTTACTGCTAATTATAGAACTTATAATAATAGTTATTTCTTTAATGAAAAAGTTGATAGAGCTAGACTATATGAGTTTGATGAATCTGAAACTGATTACAAAAATCTTGCTAGCGTTAATAATGTTTTATATCCAACAATATATACTAAATAGATATGGGTTTACAAAGATTAACTGGTGTAGGTATTTCTAATATCTATTATGAAGAAAATGGCAATATCCATTTAACTTATTATATAGACGGAGACCCTATGTCTGGAGCTGGAAAAGTTAATATTACAATAGAACGTGATAATATTCCAGTTGCAAAAGGTGATGTTGAAGCATCAATGCCGCTTGGTAGAACCTATATAACTACAACTGTTCCGTTGAGTTCTAGAGTTCCTGGGTCTACACATAATATTAAAATTACTGGTACAAAAAATGGAGTTGTTAGAACTGCTAGTAAAAGTAATACTTTTCCGGTTCAAGCGGATTTAGATAAAATAGATATTAACTTTACTCATAGAGAAACTATTCCAGAAAAGATATTAACTGATACTTTTTCTTTTATTAATATTGGTAATTTCGGTGGAGTAAGATTTGCTATTGATGAAGATGTAACTGATAGTAGTACTAAATATGAAACAAACTCTATACAAACTATAGCAAATAACGACAATAAGAAACATGTTATTAATTATAGATACAAATGTGGAGATTTAGTTACTACTAAAAGTTATACTGTTGACCATAGTACAAGTGAACCTGAACATAGAGTTCCTTATGTTTATCCAAATCCTGTATTAACTCAAGTAGATAATAACCATTATGAAATAAGTATTCATGATTTTACTAATGATGGTTCTAGATATGGAGTTACAGATACTAGTAAAATTAAAGTTCGAGTAATTTATAACAATAAGTATATAGACTTTGATTATGCTAATTTTACAGATTGTAAATTAAATGTAGAATTAAATTATAGTACTAAGATTACTTGCTTTGTTTATAATACAGAATATGATACTGATAAATCAGAAAATGTAATTCTTAATTTTGTATATAAACTTCCTGAAATTAAAATGATTACTCCCGATATATCATGGACTGCTAATAGAAGACCTAATGGTGAGATTGTAAAAACAGGAGTTTATATTAATACAAAATTTACTGAAATTATTAATTTAAATTCTGTTGAATTTCCAAATATAAATAAACCTGACGGTGATGGTACATTATATACTATATATACTATAGATGGAAGTATTCCTAATATAAATAATACAGAAGCAAAATTAACTGAAAATACTAATTTATCTATTGGTAAAAATTGTATTGCTTACTTTAGAAATGTATTTATTTATAAGGATAAAAAAAGAAATCCTACATATTCAGATTCTGTAAGATTTGTATACAATGTTAGAGGAGAAGGAAATCCTTTTTATTTTGATTATAAAAAACCAAGTTTGGAATCTCCCAGTAATATCTGTAGTTATATTGATATTATTTATAATAATGATTATAATAACTCTAAGTCTCTAGAATCAATTAATTATATTCTTAATTATTTTGATAATAGATATTCTTTAGATGCTAAAAATATTTATAATGTAGCTGAAGATGGTTTAAGACGTAGATATGCTGGTTATTATCTTGATGTTTACACAGATGAAACTCAAGCTATAAATCTTAAACTTAGTGATGGTTCTAATGATACTGATGAAAACAATAAAGATTCTTTTAATCATTATGATAATTATAAGTTTGCTAAGTTTGATAAAGGTAGTTGGAACTTTAATTACTTTAGAAATGGTTTTAATGGAGGTAATAATGAATTAAGTAAAGATGAACTTGCAAGAGCTTGTAATTATATTTATTATAATCCAAGTACTAAACAAAACGAAGTTCATACTATTACTGAAGAAGATTTAAAGAAATCTCCATTATATAAATCCGATAATAGAAGTTTGATTTATGGAAAGTATATTGTTACTAGATTTATATTTAATAATGATGATGCTGCTCATAGATTTAAACTTGAAAATATAACATTTAATATTCAACAATATTAATTATGACAAAGAAATGTAATAGATTAAGAGGTGAACGTCCTAAAGCATTTTGGGGTGCTTTAGTTGGTGGTGCTATGAATTTAATTGGTAGTGCTATTAGTTCTAAGTCTCAAGCTAGAGCTATCAGAAGACAAATTGAAGCTCAGAAAGAAGCTGCTCGAACTCAACTTGAGTTAGCTAATAATAGTAATCTTGCTAGTACGTTGAATAGTTATGCAACTGCTACAAGAAGTTATAATGATGAAGATGATTATAATTTAAAGTATCGTCTTGGTGGTAATAAACGTTTAGGAAGTAATAGAATTTATATTACTGATGGAGGTAATGCTACTAAGATTGGAAACGATACATACCTTTTACGGGGGGGTTCTCACGAACAAACCAATGAGACTGGTCAAACCGGTATTGGTATTAACGTTGGTGGAAATGAAATTGAAGCTGAAGGTGGTGAAGTTGCTCAGAAGAAAAATGGTGCTCTAAGAATATTTAGTGCTCAACCTATTCTTAGTAATGGTATGAGTCCTGCTCAAGCTATTCTTAAAGGCTATAATAAAGATTCTGTATTTAGCCAACAACAAGCTTTTAAGAAAAGAAACGGTCTTAAAGATGATGGTAGTAAAGCTCAAATTGGTGGTTATTATGGAGCTAGTTATCCTATTCCAACTAAAGCTGATGCTGTTGATGCTTTAAGACTTGCTGGTCTTCATGGAAGAAGTGATGTTAAAGCTAAGGTATATTCTCGTTATCCTGAACTTAGAAAGAAAGCCAGAAATGGAGCTGAAATTGAGCCTTATTATGATTGGGCTAGAAATACTTCTAGTAATTTAGGCATTTCTTTTATTGACCCTACTTATGATTATAGAGCTTATTATGATTCTGTAACTCCATATGAAAGAGCTCTTATTAGATTTGCTCCTCAAGGAACTCATTTTACAGATATAGGTAAAACTCCTAAACATCCTACTTTTAGTAATGAAAGTAAATATTCTAACGATAAAACTCCTGGAGGTACTTGGAATGGAAATGTTTTTGTTCCAAACATTTGGCAATTTGGAAACAACGGCAATAGTAGAAGAAACAAATATATGAACAATAGTGGAGAAGGATATTTTAATGGAAGAGTTAATGTTTTTCCTACATCTAGAAAAAAACATAGTTTAGGTGGCAGAATGCAGCTCAAAAATGGTGGCAGTTGGAAAGCTCCAGTTTACAATACTAATAAATATAGAGTTTCCAATCGTATGAGAAGACAAATAGCAACTTGGGAAGGTTCTGATTTTGCAGGTCAAAATAGAAGATTTAAAGGTGATGCTATTGGCGCTAAAGAAAGAGAACTTAGACGAATGATGGGAAGAACTTATAATTATCTTAATGATAATCAAAGAGATTCTCTTAATAGTATTTACTATAATAGTCGAGTTGATACTTTCAAAAATGCTTTTGGAAAATGGTTTAGAAATTTAAATAGTGCAGTAGATAGAGGTGATGAACATGCATTCAACAATAGTCTTGCTGGTATTAGACAAAGTATGACTGTTGGTGAAAATAGAAAAGGTATGAGTGGTTTAGCTAAACGTAGAGCTTGGGAAAGAAATTGGTTTGGTAATCCTATTCCAATGGTTAGTAATGAAACTAAAGCTATTCTTAAACAACAAGCCGAAGCTGGAATGGTTCAACCTACAGATAATACTAGAGTTGTTATTCAACCTGAGTATATTGAAGTTCCTACTCCTGTTGGTCATGGTATTGTTCCAGTAGATAATCCAGACCCTAATTTACTGCAAGGTAATATTAAAGATAATTTAATTAATATGGGAAATAAATTTAGATTAGGACAAAGATGTGGTGGAAGCACTAGAATGCGTAAAGCATTAGGTGGTGAAAGCCGCCCCGTAAAAGGTATGAGACGTAAACTTGCTTGGGGTGATGTAACTTATCCTTATCGTAGAAATAATAATTTTGATTATTGGGATATTATAGACCAAGAACAAAAAGCTAACGATAAAGGTGGTATAAGTCCTTGGACATCATCTAATAAATACGATGTCAAAGTTCCTTATGCAATTACTAAGAGTACTCCTACTATTCCTTATACAAGTAAAGTTAGTACTCCAACTTCTGGAATTTCTGAAAATAAGACTATTCCAACTTATATTGGAAATAAGTCAGGTATGATAATTCGTGATGCTGATTGGTATGGTCTTGGAGCTGATTTACTTTCTAGTATTGGAGGAAGTATTCTTGGTTTGGGTGCTTATAAAAACTTAGATTTTGATTATAATCTTCCAAACTTTGTAGAAGAAAGTCCAGTTGCTCTTAATACTACTTATCATAATGAAGCTCAAAAATCTAATGTTGAACGTAATCGTTTAAATAGTAGAAATAGTATTCTTAGAAATACTATGAGTGGTAGTACTGCTGTTGGTCGTATGCAAGGTGTTGATACTAATGCTTTATATCAACTTAATCAACTTGCTGATGAAAAGACTAATAAAGAAACTGAACTTATGAATCAGAATCTTTTGAACGAACAACAAGTTAGAGCTAGAAATGCTGCTGCTAGAAATCAGTATTATAACACTGTTGCTAGTATTAAGAATGCTGCTATTCAAGCTAAGAATGAAGCTGAACTTGCTAAGGGTCAAATTCTTAGCGGAAGTCTACAAGGTATTGGAAATAGTTTCCAAAACTTTATTAGTCAAGGTCGTCAAAATTATGATGATACTCAAGCTATGCTTATGGGAGTTGCTGCTTCTGATTATGCTACTCCATCTAGATTACTTGAACTTGGTGTTGATGTTGGTGATGATGCTGCTCTTGCAGGCATTTATCGTTCAGCTATGAATATTCCAAATCCAGGTGCTAGACCTAAGAGAGAAGACTATTCAGATAATACTGAATACAGTTATGCTCTTACCAGATGGGAGAATCAGAACAAAGCATACCAAAGAAGAAATAGTTATGCTGATTTAATCAAAGGTAGAATGAGTAAAAAGAACCTTATCAAATACGGTATTATTTAAAATAAATAAATAGTTCTAGTGAAATTTTGTTCACTAGAACTTTTATCGTATATTTGCATTAGTAATAATAAAAATAAATAGATATGCCAAACGTAATCAATTATGGAAATCCTGTTCCATTAAGAACTCCTCATCGTAGAAATGTAGAGGCATTTACAAATGCTCTTAATAAAATAGATGAGAAAGCTAAAGAGAGTTTACAAACTCAGAATCAAATTAAAATGGCTTTAGCTAATTTAGATATTAATGCTGCTGAAGATAGTTGGAAAGCTGGATATGTTAGAAATATTCAGAATCAACTTGATGATGCTGCTATTTATGGAGATTATTCTCGTAGTCTTAATACCGCAAGAGAACTTGCTGGTCAAGTAGCTTCTGACCCTGCTGTTCTTGGAAGAGTTAGAGCACAAGCTGCTTATAAAACTTTTATGGACAATCTTGATAAGAGACAAGATATTACTCAAGATGTTAAGAATTGGGCTAAAGATAACAATCCTTATCATTATCAAGACCAAGTAGATAAAGAAGGACATATTATTGGTGGTACAAATTGGGAACCAAATAGAACTCCAGTTAGTACTGTCGATTTAAGTAATCTTATGACTAAAGCAAAACAATGGGTTGCTGTTCATAAAGGTAGCGGAGTTAGTGATATTAAATATGTTGATGCTGATGGTAATCTTACTTCTGACCCAGGTAAAAGTTTTTATGGTTTAGCTTATAAGAAATCTGGTAGTTGGGAATATGTTAGCGAGAAAGATTTAAATGATGCTCTTAAATCTGCTATTGATACAACTCCTGGTGCTAGAGCAAGTCTTCAACAAGATTATGATGTTGCTCTTTGGAAATATAATAAAATGACTCCTGAAGAAAAGAAGAAGAATATTGATTCAGATATTACTGAAAATGGTCTTCTTCTTAATCCTGAAGAATATCTTGCAAAGAGAGTTAAACCTGGTATTCATGCTATGAGTTATTATAATAGTGGTTCGGATATAGAAGTTGGCAGCGGTCAGGCGGAATATAGAAAAGATGTTGCTGCACGCCAAGCTGCGGCTCAACAAGCTGCTGCGTTAAATATGAATCTTGATGCTACAAATGAAGGTGCTGCTATTGATGTAGATGTTCCAGATATTATTGGTACAACTAAAGCTGGTCTTGATGAAACTCTTAATACTCTTAGGACTTTATTCCCAAGACTTTCTAGAAGTAATACTTTCCAAAGAGGAGTTAGAAAAGGAGATTATAATGGACTTGCTAGTCTTTGTCGTCATAGTATGACTAGTAAAGACCCAGTTATAAGACATCAAGCTAGACAAGCAATTACAGCTTTAAGAACTTATGGTAATCAATATAATCATTATGTTGCAGGTCTTGGTGATGAAGAAAAAGACGCTGTAGAATTTGATGCTGCTAGACGTTCTGGTTCTAGATTACCTGCAAATAATGAGTTTACTAGAGAATATAATCAACAAATTAATCATTTGTTTAATAATGGAAAGATTAGAGAACTTGGTTATAAATGTTATGATGATGAACAATATAATGCTATTTCTCAAGCAATGGATTGCCATTCTGAATCAGATTGGAGAAGAAAAGGATTTAGAATTACATCTATAAATGGACAAAAGACTATTGCTTTTGATAAGAATAATACTTGGCTTTCTAAACTTAGTGATAGTGTTGATTCTTCTATGGGATTTTGGAAAGGTATTGGTAGTAGTTTTAGTAATGCTATTACAGGAGGAGGAGCCGGAATCGTTGATATGAGCAATGGAACGAAAGTTCGTAATGCTGCTGGTACATTTAAAAATCTTGAAACAATAAATGTTGCAGGTATTGATATTTTAAATCCAGCATCTAATAGCCCTGCACAAGCTGCTTCTTGGAGAGCTAATACAATAAATCAACGTAGAGGTTTCGGTAAAGTTCCAGTTAACTCTAAGATGTATAGTTCTACTCTTGATAGAAATGCTTTATTTGATAAATATACATCTGGACAAATTGATGAAAAGACTTATAATATCGGTCTTGCTAAAATTACTCACGATGAAGATAACCTTACCAACCCAAGTTTATTAATGAATGCTGCTTTGTATATTGATGGTAAACGTATTCCTGAAGATGAAAAAGCTCAATATATTGAAGCTATAACTCAAGCTAAACAAGAGAACGTTCTTAATGTAACTGTTGGTAGAAATCACGGTTTAGCTCAAACTGTTACTGAGTTTAATATTGGTAAAGCTAAGAATAGTACTCCACAAACCATTACAATGGTTGGAGCTAACGGTTCTACAGTTCTTCAAAGTTACGAAAGAAATACTTCTACTTTAGCTAGAGATGAAGCTACTCAATTAAATATTAGTGGAACTTCTAAATCGTTAGGTAACGGAGCTACTATTAGTAATGTTACAAATAGTAATGCCCTTTATACTAATGCCTATGGTAAACGAACTGTTATTACTAGAAGTCAAGCTGAGAATATTTTAAGACGAGAACTTAATCGTCAACAAATAGCTGATGCTTTATATACAGGAGAAGATGAGAATGTTATAGCAAGTGCTATTGCTAAATCATTAACTGAAATTGGAGAGCCAGTTAATAATATTACTGTAGCACAAGAATTTAAATTTATTAAAGATAACTATTAATATGGATTTTGAAGAAATAAAAAATATGGCTACTAATGGTGCTAGTTATATAAATCCTAGCCCTAGTAAAAGTAAGAAGAATCCAAGTCCTAAAATACTTAGTACAATAGACCCTATAAAGATTGCTGAATTAGCAACTGGTTTTGCTGATAGAGAAATCAATGAAGGTCTTACTAGCGGAAAAGTTCTTACTAATCAAGTTGATAAAGCAGACCAACTTCGTCATTATGGAGTTACTCCAAATGCTAGCATTGTTGACGTAGATAAGGTTCTTGCTGAATCTCAAAGTAATCTTCGTAAGTTAGGTTCTGCTGTTAGTCAAGCAGTAGTTAGTGAAATTGGTCTCGGCACTATAAGAGGTGCCGCAGACCTCTTTGACTTTATAGGTAATGCAGTTACTGGAAATCTTGCTAATAATGATTATACTAATCCAGTTAGTGAAAAGATTCAAGAATGGCAGGATTACTTTAATACAGAAGTTGCTCCTATTTATGCTAACCCAAATTTAGATATAACTAATGGTGGCTTAACTGATTTTGGTTGGTGGGCAAGTAATATGCCAAGTATTATGAGTTCTGTTACTTTGTTGCTTCCTAGTACGGCTGCAACTAAAGGTTTACAATGGTTAGCTAAAGCTTCTGCTGCAAGTAAACTTGGAACTGCTACTCGTAACGGAATTAAAGCTTTTGTTGGAATAGATAGAGCTCTTAGTAAAGAAGGAAGAACTTTGAATAAATTTCAACAAGGAGTTAAAACTCTTGTAGACGCTCCTATTAATGGTCTTGGTGCTAGAACTGGACGATTTGTAGAAACAGGTTTAAATGCCGCTTTAAGTAGAACTATGGAGAACTATCAAGAAGCACAAGGTGTATATAGTGACGTACTTAATACAGCTACTGATACACTTAATAAAATGACTCCACAAGAGTTTACAGAATTTGTAAATAAGAATCAAGATATTTATGATGAAGCTGGTGGTGATAATGCTAGTAAAGAAGATATTGCTAGAGTTATTGCTCAAAAGTCTGCTAATCAAGACTTCCTTACTAACTATGTAAATATTGGTTCTGATATTCTTCAATTATATGGTTTACGAAATATGTGGAAAGGTTTAAAGAATGGAGTTAGTTCTTCTACTTTAACTTCTGCTGCTCGTAATGCTAGACGAACACTTGGTAAAACTCCTGAAGAAATAGCTGAAATGGAAGCTAAACAATCTTTTTTAAAGAAAGCTGGTCAAAAGATTATTGATAAAGCTTTAGATGAAAAGACTGTTATTGCTGGAGAACTTAGTGAAGGTCTTGAGGAAGCAGTTAACTATATTGCTCAAATGGAAGGTACTCATCTTGGTAATGTTTATCTTGGACTTGAAAGCGATTCAGCTTTTGATGATAGACTTCAAAAGTATATGAGAAGTGGAGGTCTTTGGGATAGTGCATTCTGGGGAGTAATGGGTGGTGTTGTATTTCATCATTTAGGTAGTGGTTTTGGAAGAATTAGTCAAACTTTAAAAGATAAAGCTGATTCTAAAACTGACGAAAGAACTAGTGAAAGTAAACCAAAATCTATATTTAATCTTAGTGAAACTTCTGAAATCAAAGCTCGTAAAGCTAATATTGAATCTTGGAATAATAGTATAGAAAATTATTGGAATCAAATGTCTCAAATTAAAGACAATACAAATCCTTTTAGTGTTAGTAGTGAAGATAAAACTTTCAATAATGATTTAGATAAAGAAGCTGCTGCTCAACGAGCTTATGATGAACTTCTTACTGGTATGACTTTAAATGCTGCTCATAATGGAAATCTTGATATGCTTAGAAGTTATATGGCTAGTGATGATGTTCGTAAAGCTATGGTAGATAAAGGTATAACTGATGAAGATAATTCTAAAGTTGACCAACAAAAAGCTTTAGATAAGATAGATGAAGTTACTTCTAGTTATGAAGCTGAATTAAAGAAACTTGTCAATTTAAGTGAAGCAGTTAGAGTAACTAAACATACTGATGATATTCTTCCAATAGAGTTTTTACAAAGTATTGCTAGTAATAATGTTATTAATAAACAATACAATGATAAGATTAATGCTCAAATTGATGAACTTGATAAACAAATAGGTAATGCTTTTGATAACGAAGATATTAAGAAAATATTAGGTCAAGATTATACTCCTGAGCAATATCAAATTGCTGCAAGTACTGCTTTGCTTACTAATGAACTTCGTACTCTTCAAGCTGAAAGAAGTCGTCTTCTTAGCGATAAAGAGAAGATGAATAATATTAGTACTAAAGTTGCTGTTGATAATATCAATAAACTTATGAATAAGTATCAAGATATGATTGATACTAATAGTTTAAGATATGCTCTTCACGAAGCTTTACAAGGTGCTTATAACGATGAAGGTAAAGTACAAAGTTTTACTAATCAAGCTAGTACTACTCTTGCTAATTTACTTAGTGGTCAGTCAAATTCTGGAGTTATTCTTAATGATGAAAATATTATTTTAAGTTTAAAGAAGTTTGCTGAAAAGTTTTCAGTTAGTCCTAGAATTGCAGAATTTGAAAATCCTACTGATATAGTTAATCAAGTTAGAGAACATGGAACTTATCTCAGAAAGATTAATAGAAAACTTCAAGCTACTGATAAAATTGGAGTAAATGGAACTGATGGTACTCTTTCAGCTTTACTTGTTAATAAGACTGCTCTTGAATTAAGACGTGCTTATAATGAAAGTAAAATGGTTAATAACGCTGATGAACTTGCTACAGAAATTTCATTTATGAATAATACTATGAATGAAGGTCGTAAGAAAGCTATTGATTCAGCTTATGAAACTATTACTAAATTGTCAGATAAATACGGTAATGATAAATTTGCTGCAAGAATAGGTGATGCCATTGGAGCTTATTATCAAAGAAGTAAAGATGATATTGATTCTATTCTTGATTTTATGAGTGAAGATGATAAATCTGCATTTAATGATGCTCTTGATGTTCTTAATCTTACTAAAGGAAAGAATTATCGTTTAGGAGAACAAATTCAAGGTTTCCTTAGTCTTCGTCAAGATATATTTGATAGTCAAGAAAGAGAAGCAAGTCATAATATAAATAATCCAGATGATAGTAATAATGGTGCTGAACCTGAGAGTACAACTACTCCTCCCCCTAGTACGCAAACGACCTCAAATAATGCACCACAAGCCCCTCAATCGCAGCAGCCTATCAATCAACCGACAAGCACCCCACAGTCGCCTACAGCGCAAGGAAACACGCCTACAGACAATTCACAACCACAAAGTGCGCAGCCAACACCACGCAACGAAGTGGGTGAGCGGGTCACAGAATTTTTAAATAATAATAAAGCTGTAAATCCAACTAATGTAAAAACAGATAGCAATACTGGAGTTATTAGTGGTGAGCTTGCTATCGATGATAATGCTAGTCAGGAAGATAAAGTTGCTTTTATGAGTAATGCAGATTTATTTGAAAATCCTGAACTCGCTAATACTCCTGGTGCTACTGTAGGAAGTAATCCAAAATTCGATTATGATGATAATAGCAATCCTAATATTATTCAAAAAGGAAAAATTAGTGTAATGGCAAAACCAATGTCAGGAGTTATATCAAATGCTTCTACACCTTCTACGGGGGGGTTAGAAAATAATAATAATATTAAGACAAGTATTGATAACTACTATAATATAACAAAGAAATATGAAAATGATTCAAGCGATAATTATACTTGGACTAAAGTTAATATTGATGATTTATCTAATCTTCATGTAGGTGATTTGATTAGAGTCGACCATAAAAAGATGGGTGATGTTGAAGATGATACTTTAGAAAAATATAAATATTATACTGTATCAAAAATATATAAAGATAAAGATATTGTTGGTTATCGTGTTTTGGTTAACGATTATACTAGTATAAAAAAAGATGTTGCAAGCCTATTAAAGAAAGTTTTAATACCGAAGAGTGAATCTGTAATACCAAAAGAAAATATAGGTTTTGTTGAAGTAGGTACTAGAGATGTAGGTGCTAAAATTGAAACTAAAGGTATTGATAGAGCTGAACTTACTGCTAATTTTATGGGAGAACTTAGAACTAGTGGTAAAGAAATTAAAGCAGGTAATTTAACTGCTGAAAATTTTATTAAACATCTTCAAGATGAAGGTATTGAGCTTGGAGCAAGTCAAGAAGATATTGATGGTGCTATAACTAGTGTAAAAGCTGTTATGAATAATCTTCTTGGAACTACTTTTGCTTCTAGTGTTGGTGAAGTTATGCTTGCTAGTGCAGTTGAAGAGTATAAACCAAGTTTATCTTTCGGAAATGAATATAAAGATGCTGCTAATAATATGCTTAAAAATTATGCTTCTGAAGTTAAACTCAGACAACATAACGGAAAGTATTATGGTAATCTTGAAGATTTGCTTCGATATATAAACGAACATAGTTATAGTAAGAATACTGCTGATTTCATTTATAATAGTCTTAAAGAATATCTTAAAACTGAAGAAGGTAAAAAGCAATTTGTAATGCTTGATGCTGATTCAATCGATGATGCTGAATTTATGCATAATGTTCGTAAGACTGCTGGTGAACGTAGAGCTGAAGCTATTAAAGCTGGTACTCTTAAACGAGTTAATATTCGTGGTCTTAGTGAAGTAGTTCCTCCTGACAGAATTGATGCAAGTTTAGCAGAACTTGATAAAATTAAAGAAGGTGATAAACTTACTGTAAAGAAAGCAAATAAACTTGCTACTAATACTGATGTTTTATTAGTTCAACATAACGGTGTTACTGTTGGTTGGATGGGTATTCCTACTTTTGATGTATCAACAGGAAGATATATTCAAGTTAATGATTGTATCAAATATACTGTAGGTAGGTCTGCTGAATATGATGGCGCTGTTAAAGATTGGATTCTTTCTATAGCTGACCCAAAAGATGAAGATAGTAGAAAACTTAATGACCTTCTTTATAAAATAGCATTTGATAAAAAATATGATGGTTCATTTGTTGAGAAGTTTAAGAATAATCCTAGAGTTCAGGAAGCTGTAAAGAATGATTTTATAGTTATCAATGAAGATAAAGGTTTTACTTATGCTAAAGCTCTTGATGGTATGGTTAAATTATGGAGATATAACCCTAATGTATCTTCTTTTAATCCTATCCCTGAAAGTATTAAATTGTTCTTTGATAATCTTAGAACTAGTTATCAAACTAGTTTAGCTTTGATTAATAATAATCAAGAACTTACTGTTAGTAAAATAAGTAAAGGAGAACTTCTTAGACTTGCTCCTCATGGAACTCCTGGAGAAGCATTTAGATTTGCCCAACCTGCAAGTATTGCTATTAGTAGTAAGACTGATGCTAGAATAGCTTTAGCTAGAAATCTATCTCAAATTGAAGTTAGTGGTAAGCAAACTAATGATAATCTTGGTTTTAGAATGAACCAAACATTAATTGCTATCGATAACGGAAATGGTACTATAGATTATACTAACGCTTATCCTGTAAATTGGGGAGATACTAGCTATGAAAAAGATGGTAAATTTGTAAGTATGCCACATAGTAAAGTTCTTGCTGATTTAACTAAAGCTATTGAAGGTCAAATAATTGATAGACTTACTAATCTTCAGAATGGTAATAGTCTAGATAATTGGAACGCATTTAGAAGTTTTCTTGATACTCTTCTTGATTATAACAATAATAGTACTTTATTCAAAACTAGTGGTGTTTATCATACTAGAAGTGGAGTCACTTTTATTAATGCTGGAACCAAATCTGTAAAACTTTATAGTTCTGATAGTAAACGAACTGGTGCTCCTACAAAACTTGTTTTTATGGATAATGGTGTTGAAGTTAGTAGTTATAGTTTACTAGATAATGGAACTGAAGCTGGTAAAGCGCTTGTTCAATTCCTTAGAGAAAATGCTACTGTAAACTTTGCTCATGAACTTCTTACTAGTGATAACAATACTGCTATTCCTTTAAAAGGTTTTGTAAGTAGAAATGCTGACGGAAAACTTGTTATTAATATCCCTGAGTATAATGGTAAAAACGGTTTTAATCATGTTGAAGAATCATATAATGATTTTATGATTAAGAACGATTTACTTAGAGTAGATTTAGCTCAAGTTGATGGAAGTAACTATTCAAGATTTTCATCTAATATGAAAGCTAATAGTGTACTTGAATTTACTGTAGGTGATGAGGTGAAACAAGAAGAAGAAAAGCCACTAGAGACCCCCCGTAAAGGAAATGTAGATAGTAATACCACTGACCAAGTTAAATCTATTATAGAAAGTGATAGTAAAACTAAAGGTCTTGATATTGCAAAAGCTATTCTTCCTGAAGAATCTGTAAATCTTCTTAATAATGCTGGAAGTTTAACTAGTATTTTACCAGAAAATATTATCTTTGCAAACGACAGAATCGAAAAGTTTAGAGCTTCTGAAAAGAATAACAATATCAATGCCATGTATGAAAAAGGTGATATTGTTGTTGGTGATGATTTCTTTAAAGAAAATAGTGGTCGTCAAGTAAGAATACTTATTCACGAAGGTCTTCATAAAAGACTTCATGATTATGGTCCTTCTCAACATAGAAAATTCCTCAATAATATGACTGAAATTTATGATGATTTTAGTAAAGCTATTGATGAAGACCTTAAAGATATTGCTGATGGTAATATTAAAGCTGTTAGAGAAAGACGTAATTTTGAAGATACTTTAACTGACGAAGCTATAACAGATTGGCTTAAATACATAGATAGTTTCAAGTTTAAAGAATATGTAGATAGAGGTCAACTTGATAGAGCTAAAGAGGAGTTTATTGTAGAATCTCTTACTAATGTAGAGTTTATTGATTATCTTAATAAAGTCAAAGTAGATGATGTTGGAGATAAATCTAGACATAGAACTGCTTGGCAAAAAATTATGGACTTTATCAATAAACTTTTTAGACTTGATATAGCTGAAGGAAGTCTCAGAGAAAAAGAATATAATGTGTTTGCTAAAGCTTTAAGTATAGATAAAACCGCTGATACAAATGTTCAAACTGAGACAGAACCTACTACAGAAGAAAATCAAGATAAACAAGTTGAAGATGAAGTTGTAGAAAATGAAACTCCTACTCCTGGAACTGATAAGGAAATAAATAATGGGGTTGATTTAGATGATGTTTATGATGATGATGATGACGTTAATCTGTCCTCACGTTCAGAATATCCGTCCCTCTACTCGACAATCGAAAGCCTTCCAATGGAGCAACATTCGCAATTTGCCAATTTACTTGCGTCAGGTGACATTTCGATTACGTGCAAATAATATTAATCACTCGCTGGGAATTAAGCCTCTCAGCGAGTTTTTAAAATATTAAATAACTTAATATAGATAGTTATGGCTAATAATTGTAGTTTAAAATTTAATGAAACTAAGGTTTACACCAACCTTAAAGCTGAAGTTGGAAACGATGATGTTTTATTTAACAGCTTAATGAGTGCAGTAATTGATGGTTCTAGACCATCTGGTTTTAACAAGGAATTTGAAGCATATTATGCTAATAATTATGGTTCTATTCCTAACACAAATGATGAAAGTAAAGAGGTTGCTACTGCTATTCAAAATTTTTATAAGAATAAAAATTTTAATGTAAATGAGCATACAACTGATTCTGCTTTCATTTCTGATGTTAAGTCTAAAGGTTATACTAGTACTGCTGCTAAAACTTGTGGTATTAGAACTACTGGTAATTTAATGTTAGCGTTCTATCATAACGATTTAATTAAAGGTCGTCTTGATGAACATGCTGAAGATAGAAAAGATAATCTTGCAAATAGAGTTATAAATCGTATGTTGGGAGCTGTAGCAAAAAATATTCTTGAAGCTAGAAAAGTAGAAGCTACAAAAGAAGAAATTGCTAAAGTTCGCAAACAACTTATGAATACTAAGAGTAATGATTTTGTTAAGCTTGAGAATGAAGTTTCTAAATATACTCCTCAACTTAGAAATCAATTTGCTACTCTTAATGATATGCTTTCTGATAAAGTTAAGTATTTTACTCAAGTTATTCAAACTGATGATAGACTTGGTGAAATTCGTTTTAAGAAAGACGATGATTTAAGTCAGCAAGAAGCAGATTGGAGTGAAAGTTTCGATATAGAAGATGATGACGATTTAAATCTTAACAATGCTGCTGATAATGCAAGTAATAATGAAAAAGATACTACTACTGCTCGTTGGGAAGATAATGGAACTAAATCTGATTTTATGAAAGATTTTAGTTTTGCTATTCGTAGTTATCTTTCAACTATTCCTAAACTTAGTAGTACAGAAGTAAGCGCTGATGGTAAATATCAATACGATAAAAGTAATCCTCTTGGAATGGTAGATTATATGGATTTTAAAGTTGTAAACTCTGCCATTAGAGGAGATATTGAAACTACTAATATTGATGCTTTTTTAAAGAAACTTGAAGATATTGCAGAATCTAATAAAGAATATGCTGGTCTTACTTATTTAGCTAACGACCTTAGAAATAAACCAGATTTTGCTTATAAATTATTTCAAGTTTATAGAAGAAGAACTATAAGGAAACAGCAAGTTCGTATTGATGATAATTCTGTTTCTCCTACTAGAAGTAATAATCGTGCAGATAAACTTGAAACTTTAAGAATTAACTATCTTAATGATATTAAGTCAACTGCTCTTAATATTATGATTGAAGATACTAATGATATTCTTGGAGCAATTAAAACTAAAATAGATGATTATAAGAAACTTCAAAAAACTAAAGGATTTGATTTAAATAAACAAGCATTAAGTGCTGATATTATCAATGCTATTGCTAGTCGTTTAAAACAATATTATCCTTCTCTTGATAAAGCTGCTATTGAAAGATTTGCTAGACTTAATGGAAAAGTTGATGGTAAAGCTCCAAATATTGCTAATAATCTTACTCAACTTTATAGTTATCTTGAAAATACTGCAAAGTATGCTAACGAAACTCTTAGAAACAAACAATATCTTGATAATAGATTTAAAGAAGCTAATAAAATTAAAGATAAGAAAGCTAGGAAAGAAGCTTTAGATAGTGTTCGTGAAGCTTACAAACAAGGTTATCTTTCTACTAATACAAAAGCTTATGCTCTTGAATTAGCTAAATCGTTAGCTTCATATTCTGTAGTTAATATTGATTCTAATTCTACTAATGCCCTTGGTAATCAGTCTGCTGACCAAATTAATGATAGTATGATTACTAACTTCCTTAATGCGGTTAAAGCAACTTTAACTGAACAGCAAAAAGATGGAAGTAAAGTTTCTACTGAACTTATTAATTATGGAAAGTATAAGTTCCAAGGAGTACAATATAATCTTAGTGGTATTCTTATGGAACATCGTAATGAGAATGGTGCTGTAATTAATTATGGTCTTTTCTACAAAGATAAAGACGGTAATATTCAAATCACTAATTATGCTAGAGATATGGTTAATATCTCTTTGTTCGATGGTGCAGGAAATCCTAATACTAAAGATAATGTTCTTTATTCAGGTATGTCTAAAGGAGATTATGTATATACAGGATTTGCTCAATACTTTAATGCAGAGCAAAATCCTAATATGCTTATGGGTGATTACTTTATGCGTATTCCTTCTGATGCTCCAAAGAATTTTGTAGTTCATGCTCCTAGATATAAAGTTGATGGTTTGTTTTCTAAGATGCACGCTATTAAAAATGCTAAAGGCGAAGTTATAGGTAAAGAAGTTAGTGTTGATGATATTAACGAAAATCATCCAATAGTACAACAGTTTAAAAATATATTCAAACAAGAACTGTTGGATATGGCAAACTTTATCAACATTGTATTTGAAACTAATAGTTTAGGTCAAATTAAATACAATGATGACGGTTCTCCAATGTTTAAAAAAGGTTGGGGATTAGATGCTGAATCTGCTCGTAGAGTATTTGCTAATTATCATATAGGTAAAGGACATAAACATTTTATTGAAAAGAAAGGTGATGGTTGGGCATTTAATGGACTTCTTTTTAAAGATGATAGATTTGTTCTTACTGATTATAAAACTGGTACAACTACAAAGTATGGTGACAAGTTATTAAATTATTTGTTTCATTCTCTTTACGGGGGGGCTAGAGATGGTTTCATTCCTTTCACAACTAATGCTAACGGTGAAGTAGAACTTAACCTTGCAGCAGACCAGGAAGCTATGATTACTAGAATGGTTAAAGGTTTTGTAACTGACTATTCTAATGATGCTATTACTCGTATGAGCGAATACAAAGACCTTGACATTAATAATCTTATTAATGAAAAGAATAGTATTGATTTTGCTCTTAATCATAGACTTATGTATATTGCTTTTAATGATATATTTGAAGGAGATACTAAGTTCTATAAAGATACTCAGACTTTCTTGAAAAGAAGTAAAGAGTCTCAAGCTAGTGGTGTTCCTTATGGTTTTGTTGACACAAGTCTTGACCTTAGAGAGAATAGTGCAATAGTTCAAGGAGCTTTTCTTAATACTCCTGAAGTTCAAGCTAGACTTAAAGATATTGGTCTTGATGTTCAACAGAAAACTAAGTTTAATGGTATTACTATTAAGAATACTGTTAAAACTAGCGAGGAATGTAAGGTTGCAAAAGTTTATCCAGATGGTAAAGTTGAAGGAGAAGATGGTATTCTTGTAAAAGATTTAGTAAAGAATGCTAAACTTACTCTTGAACAAGCTAGAGATTTGATGGGCGGTCCTATTGTTTATGATAATAACGGTAAGCCAAAACTTAATAATGACGGAAGTTATAGACGTAGTGGTGGTTTTAGTAATACTACTATTAATGATGCTCAATCTTATATTACTTTTGAAGAATGGATTCGTCGTATTGCTGGTAGAGGTCAACTTAATGATTATCTTCCTTTAATTGAAGCTATTCAAGATGAAAGTAAAGAGATTCCTGCTGACTTACTGAAGAAGTTTGTTCAAGTACAGAAGAACTTCTACTATGACCAGTATTATGACAAAGACCTTAATGCTATTGCTCCTCGTCAAATTAAGAATGCTGAATTTGTTCTTGTTCCAAGATTTATTAAAGGAACTCAACTTGAACAAGTTTATGAAGCAATGAAAGCTAATAAGATTGACCAGCTTAATACTGAGGAAACTAGTAAAGCAGGTAAAGCTAGAGTGCTTACTATCTTTGATGAAAAGACTGGTGAAGTTACTGACGAACATCTTAAAGATTTTAATAATAAAGCTAAAGATTATCGTGAGGAATATGATTATAATCATCTTTATACTCAGCAAGAAACTCCTCAACACATGAATGCTAAGAATAAAGCTGGTATTCAAATTATGAAGAAGATTCTTGATAATATTGATAGAAATAGTCCTCTTTATGATTATAAAGAAGATTTCTTCAATATGTATGTTGCTAATATTAAAGATAGTTTTAATAAGCTTGTTGATGAATTAAAGATTCCTCTTGATAAAGATGGTAACATCGAATTTGATGCAGCTGGAAATATTACAGGAGTAGATATGCAAGTATTCTTTGATAAACTCAAAGATGAATGTATGAGACTTGGTCTTGATAGTAATATGATGGACTTTGTTACCATTAATGCTAGTGCACCTATAGCTGCTAATGGTTGTCCAAATCCTGTAATGCCTACTTATTTGAGTAATGTAATTAATAAGCTTGAGAGTATTTCCCAAGCTATGTTTAATAGTGCTATTACTCGACAAGAACTTCCTGGTTTTCATGCTGCTCAGATTACTAATGTTGGATTTAAAGCAACTAAAGACCAAGTTAGTTATTCTAAACAATTAAAGTATCATCCAAATGGTGAACGTTATATTGAAATAATGCTTCCTAAAAGTAACTTTGGTTTTGCTAAAAATGCTGATGGTACATATAAAGATGTTGATGAAGTTAGAGACAAGGATGGCAATCTTATAGGAGGTCTTTTGAAACAACTTCAAGATGCACATCTTGATACTCTTATTGGTTATCGTATTCCAACTGAGGGTAAGCAATCTGTTTGTGTAATGAAAGTAATTGGTTTCCTTGATGATTCTCAAGGTTCTACTATTGTTGTTCCTGATGATTGGGTTTCTCAAACTGGTTCTGACTTTGATATTGACTCTGTATATGGTATTCAATATAATACTACTATAAATGCTGATGGTAATATTCAAAAAGTTATTTATAACAATTTAGCTGGAAAAAGTTATGACGATTATGTAAAATCGCAACTTAATACTGAAGCTAAAGTTAAATTAAAGAAAGCGATTAAAGAAGGAGTTAATGAAACTACTGCTCTTAGTAATGTAGCTACTGAATATGGTTTACAAAGTCGTGAAGAATTTAGTAAAGGTAAAAATCTTGCTGATGAGAATAGTCGTCAAGCTCGTAATAATAGACTTCTTGATGATATGATACATATTCTTCAATCTAACGAGTCTCTTGAAGAGAACCTTTCTCGTTCTAATTTTGAGAGTATTATTGCAGCTCGTGATAAAGTTATGAATCCAATAATTAAAGAAGTTCGTGAAGCTAGAAGTCCTTATGATTTTCTTGACCAAGCTGCTTATCAAGAAGATGTAATGAGTGGTGCTAAACTTAAAGCGTTTAGTGTTACTAGAGATACTTTCTGTTCTGTATGTAATACAGTTCATCCTCATATTACAGATAAATATACTATTAAAGTTGCATATAGTAAAGATAAGTATAATCTTGAAGAACTTCAAAAGAGATTTGAAAAAGTAGAAGAAACTGATGAAGGTTATGTTGTTACACATAATACTCTTGGTTGGACTAAGGATAATAAGAATGTAGATGGCTACATTCTTACTGCATATAGTTCTCAAACTACTGCTCATATTCTTGACGCAGTTAAGGAAGGTGCTATTCCAAATGTAAATGATTTTACTTTTGCTGTATATAAAACTCTTGCTGATATTGGTAGTAATTATGATACTGCTGTAGGTTTTATTATGCAACCTGCTATTACAATAATTGTAAATGCTTATAATGCTAATAAATCTATTTATTCAGATAAACATAATAAACCAATAGAAGAAGCTATTAAATCAATGGGTAGAGCTATTCTTGAAACTTATCATATTAAAACTGATAAGATGAATCTTGGTGAAATCATTGATAGAGTCAATGCATTACTTGGTACTAAGTATAGTTTAGACAAGCATAATGATATTACTTTATCACCTGATGAATTAGCAAAGAGATTGCTTAATGACAAAAACCGCCCCGTAAAAGGTAGTAAATATCAACATGATTGGGCTGTTCTTTTTGCTTATAATGATATAGCTAAATTAGCAGATAAAATAGGTTCTACTGCAAGAGTTTGTAATCCTGATAGATTTGGTGCTAAACAAAGTATTTTTGCTACTCGTAAAGTTTTTAATGATATTGCAGATTTAATAGAAGATGAACATCCAGCTTTAGTTGTTGGAACTTCTTCTATTGTTAGCAGTATCTATGCAGGTTATGACCCTACTAAAGGTTTAAGAAGTTATATTACTAGTGATGCTAAAAGTGTATATCCTAGTCTTAATGCTTTTTTAAAGTATGCTAGTGCTCCTTCTATTCTTGTAAATAGAATGTTATTTGATACAGAACAAGATAATTTTAGAATAGCTAATAGAGCTATTGAAGTTATAAACGGTAGTAATAATGTTACTGAGAAAGATTATAAAGGTTTTACTCAGTACATTCTTAATACTGCTTATAAACAAACAGATGCTGTTGTAAATAACTATACTTATGATATAGAGAAAAAAGAAACTAAAGTAAATAAAGAAGTTGATGAAACGGATGAAGCTCTCAGAATTATGGGTTATGGTTGTACTCCTGATTTTACTTTTAATGTTAAAGATGTAACTAATCCTACACAAGAAGAAGTCGATGCTTGGAGTAAACTTAGTCCTGCTCAAAAAATTAGTTGGCTTAAAGCTAATAGTGTTGATGCTGGTATATTCAATTATATAAGTACTAATTTATTTAATGAATATGAAATGAATAGAGACGGTCAAAGTCGTCAAACTATTCGTTTTAACGAAGATGCTGTTGATAATGAAACTGCTTATAATCTTTTTGATACTGCATTTAATTCAGACAATCCATTAGTTAAACTTGCTGCTATGGATATGATTAAGTATGCTTTTGTAGCAGAAGGTTTTAAAATAGGTAGAGGCGCTATTAATAAATGTATTAAAAATACTACGCTTCGTGATGAAAATACTTTTGTTCAATATAATGGTTCTAGAACTAGTATTATTGCTCAAATTAAAGCTCAAGTAGATAATGCAGTTGCTAGAACTGATTTAGTTGAACAATATCTTAGAAGTGACCCAGGAGTTACTAATGTTCCTCATAAGTTTATGAATAAGAAATATAGTTCTATGTTCAAAACTGTAACTAGAGGAATGTATGAATTTAGTTTAGACGATAAAGACAATGCTATTGAATTTGGCTTTGCTAGAGAAAGTAATTCAAAGTTTATTCCAATACAATTTAATAACTACATTTATATTACTAATAAAGAAGGTAATGAAACTGTTACTAGACTATATAAGATTGTTTCTCCAGACCTTGGTTCTGGTATAGGTTTTGCTTATCCATTAAATGGTTTGGAAGCTGGTGAAGACAGAGAACTTAGTATTAATAACGCTAATAATAGTGTTCCTCTTCCAAGTTATTATGAAGCAGTTATTGATAACTTGATGAACAGTGAAGTTGCTGATTATACATTAGATGAATTAAATGAATTGTATAAGAATCATATTGCTACAACAAAAGTCAATAAGGTCAAAGCTGTTACACATTTTGACATAATGGCAGATGCTAATAATGATAATGGTGGAGCTAAAGATGCTATTGATAAGATTATTAAAACTTTCAACGATTATGAAGGCAATAGAATCTTTATTCAGAATATGTATCTTTATGGTAAAACTAAATATGATTCATTTACTCCTCCTATTCATGTTGAAGGCGAAACTATTTCTGATGGTGGCGAACCTATTAGTGTTAATGGAAACTTCTTATTTAGACGTGCTACTAAAGTAAGTATTGAAAGTCATAATATTCGTACAGGAGAACATATTGAAGAAAAACCTCAACTAGTTGAAATAGTTAGAGAAACTCCTATGGCTAGTTCTCGTGAAGAAGTAACTCTTGGTTCTGCAAGTTCTAAACTTGAACAAAGTCTTAGAACTACAACTGATTCTTTTGAAAAGAATATAGTAAAAGAACTCAATCGTAGAAGTGGTCTTGGTGATATAGAAGCTGGTAAACTTATGCGTCAACTTCGTGGAGAAGGATTTGAACAAAGTACTAAAGGCTATAAAGAGTTTAAAGATAGCGTATTCTATAGTGGTTATGCTTATCTTAAACATAAAGTTAACAGTACTCTTGGAAAGTTTAGTCAGTTCTATAAAGACGATAATGGTAATTATTTTGCTATTAATAGTCCTGAAGTAATTAATGCTATTAAAAATAATCCTGCTTTACAAAGACAGTTCCTTGAGACACTTGCTGATGCTAACGCTATTGTTGATAAATTTGGAATTATTAATCAAATTAAAGCTGATGATATTGAGAATCCTACTTTGAAATTCTACATTGATGAAATGCAAAAGATGATTAAGGAACTTAGTAATAGTTCTGTTATTGATGATGCAGAAGTTAAGTTTGGAATTGATTATCTTCAGAAACTTAGCAATGACCCTAATATTCAAAATGGTATAGTTAGTATATATGATGGTTTCCATTCTAGTGGTTGGCTTGATGCTTGGTTTGGTGATTTGCAAGAACAAGGTAACAGCCTTGTTCAAGTAGTTACTAGAAAAGTAATGGCTGATATTCATGCTAAAGAAAGTCAAGCAAAAGATTTTGCTGTATCTTTTGGAAAACATTTTGAAGACATTAAAGCTAGAGCTGCTAAAGTTGGTACTTCAGTTGACCTCAATAAAATATTTGATAAAAACGGAAATATAGTTCATAACTATACAGATAAATTTGTTGAAGACATTAAAGAACTTAAACGTAATGTAGCTAAAACTAGAGTTAATGTTCAAGAGAATCCAATGGAATATATTCAAGCTAAACATAAACTTGATAAGTTCCTTCTTGACCACGTTAATCGTGAATATGTTGATAGTTATTATCAGAAACTTTATAATGAAGATGAATTTATTATTAATAATCATCCTCAAATTTATTCTGAGTATGTCAAACTTCGAGAAGCTATTAGACAGATTAATAGTCGTAGAATTGATGGAGTTTTAAGTAAAGAGTTTGAAGATAAACTTGTAGAACTTAGAACTAAGATTAATGATTTGACTAGTCAATTTATTGGTAATGATTATAAACCAGCTTATGAATATGGTTTTCCTGGTACTGAACGAACTCCTGATGATAGCATTATTGTAACTAATCAAGAAGTTTATGATAATGCTCGTAAGCAGTCTCTTAATGATGCTGTTCAATTAGACCAATATCTTAGAAGAATTAAAGATATTAAGGAAGAATATACTGCTAAAGAGGAAAAAGAGGGTTTCCGTGATATGCTTGATAAAATGCTTAATATTATTGATAACGCTGAAGTTAGAGATTCTAATGGTAAAGTTACTACTCCAGCTAGTCAGCTTGAAACTAATAAAGAGTATAAGAAAGCTAAAGAATGGATTGCTAATAACGCTCATTGGTCAGTAGATGAAGTTCTTAAAGTTAGAATTGAAGATGCTTATAAAAAACTTGGTATTACTAGTGGTAAAGCTTCTAAAGCTAGAGCACTTATTAAAGATAAACTTGCTAAAGGTGAGCAGATTTATGATGAGTTTGGTAATATTGATGCTAGCAAATTTACTAATACAGAGATTGCTGCTATTAAAGAAGATGTAGAGAAGAATTATGGTACAAGTAGTACTTCTTTATTCTCTGATAGAAATCTTATTAATTCAGCTGAACCAACTAACGAAGCTGCTCCTAGTGAGTTCTTTAAAATGCTTAATAGTGGTGGTATGACTAATCCTGAGTATCAAGAAATTATCACTAAGATTAATAATATTACTCGTAAGTATTATAATAGTGCTGCTAAAATAGTCGAAACTTCTAAGATGAGTATTGAAGATTTGAAAGCTCTTGGAGACCTTTATGACGAATTAGATAAAACTAAGAAAAAGAAAGGAAAAGGCAGTTACGACGCTTATCAAACATATAGCAAATATGCTAAAGAAAACGTAAACAATAAAGCTTATTACGATGAAGAAGGTGAAGCTAAGAAACGAACTGAACCAGAGTTCTATACTTTATGGAAAAGAGTAAATGCTAGATATGAAGTTCTTAGAGATAAGAAAGGTAAAATAGTTATCGATGAAGCAACTGGTAAAGCTGTTTATGATTTAACTAAAGCACCAACACCTAATCATTGGCTTTATACTACTATTGCTCCTAATGATGCTTATTGGGAAGATTTAAATAAACGTGACCCTAAAGAAGCAGCTAGACAAAAGAAAGAAGTTGAGGATAAAACTAATGCTCAAGAGTTCCTTAGTAATACTCTTGAAACTATTAATACTCCTCAATATTACAAAGCTAAAAATGCTGCTCTTGCAAAAGGTATTGCTTATTATAAAGAATGGTATGATAACAATCACGTTTACAATCCATTTACTCATGCTTATGAAGCTCTTCCTATTTGGAATAGAACAAGAGTTATTCCTAGTATAGATAATGGTGAGTATTCTCCTAATTGGACTCAAACTACTCTTACTCCTAAAGCTCATTATAAGAATCCAAATTATATCGAAGGCTATACAGATAATGAAAATTATAAAACTGTTGAAACCGATAATAAAAATGGAACTACTCATGTTCCTGGTTATGATAATGACTTAGGACTTAATGAGTATGAGCAAGAAGCTAAACAATATATTCAAGATACTCTCATGAATTTTGCTAAAACTGAAACTGCAAAGAGAGCTATTGCTAGTGGAATGGCTCCTCATAGAGTTAAGAAAGCAGAGCATGATGCTAAATGGGCTGCAAAGCAAGCTAAAGAGTTTATTGGATTTAGCGATATGCTTCCTAGCGGTAAAGATACTTGGTATGAGAAGATTGATTACTCTGAATATAGAACTATTGATATGCCTATGTTAATGACCCAACTTAAAAATAAGGAGAGTGTTGACTTAGACAATATTCGTAGTACTAAACCAAAGAGAGAAACTTATGGTAGTGACGAAGCTTATGAAAAAGATTTAGAAGCTTATCAAAAACGTATTGATGAAGCAACTAAGAAGAATGAAGAAATACATCAAAAACTTCTTGATAGAGATTATATTGGTGCTATTCAAGATTTTATTAGTGCTGCCGGACATTATAATGCTATTCAGGACAATAAGCAATTATTGTTCTATACACATAGAATGTTAGGTAAGATGAAAGCTTATGATACTAATCTTGGTTGGAATAACTTACGTAAAGATAGTCAAACTAGTATAAGCGATGAAACTTCTTATATTGAAAAAGCTGATACTCGTCTTCAAGAACAATTTGATAATTGGGTTCGTAGATTAGTTTATGACCAATATAAAATTCCTCAGAATAAGTTAACTAGAAATGCTAGTATGCTTCAAAGTTTTACTAGTGCTAAATTTATGATGTTGAATATTACTGGTGGTATTGGTAATATAACCGTTGGTGAATCTGCTATTGCTGGAGAATATATAGCTAAAGAGTACTTCACTCCTACAGGTTGGTTAAAAGGAAAGAACATGTGGAGACACGCTATTCCAAGCTTTATTAGAGGTATGGCTAACGAAGATAGTACAACACTTGCTGATGCACTTGTTAAGTTTATGAATATTGTTGACTTTGATGAAGTTAATAATAGACCTACAGTACATCTTGATGCCGATACTGTTCTTAATAAGATTAGAGACTTTATGTATAGTCCTAATAGTATGGGTGAACATTTCATGCAGAATGGTGCTATGTTTAGTATGTTCTTTGACAATAGAATGGTTAAAGTTCCAGATGCTGAAAGTAATGGAAGACTTGGTTATGAAGCTATGACTTGGGAACAATATAAAAACAAGTTCCACGAATATGCTATGAAAAATATTATTGGAGGTAATGATGAACTTCTTAATAAGTATGAAGAATTTAAGAAGAATATTCTTGCTGATGATAATAAAAAGAAAGAGTATATTTGGAATCGTAGAGATATTAATACTGAGTTTGCTAATCTATATCTTACAAAGGAACAGAAGAAACAATTTATCACTGAAAGAAAGAAACTTGAAAAAGAAGCTAAAGCTAAGTTTGAAGAACTTCCTACAATAATGGACCAAGTTGACCTTAAAGACGGAAGACTTGCTTTTAAAGAGGGAAGTATTCTTGCTGAACTTCAAGCTAAATCTCAAGATAAAGAAGTAGGTGATGGTTATATGTTCCTTGGATATATGAAAGGTAAAGTTATTTCAGTTAATAAGAAGATTCATGGAGTATATGATAAACTTGGTGCTGCTCAACTTGAAAAACAATGGTGGGGTTCATTAGCTATGCAGTATCATAAACATATTTATCCTGGAGTTATGAAGCATTATCGTAGAAAAGGTTATTTCAATGAAGAAAGAGGAACTAAAGAAATAGGTTGTGCTCCTGCTTTATTTGATTTCCTTACTACTCCTATTAGACAACTTAGATATGAAAAAGAAATGTCTGATGGTCAAGTAGAAGCATTGGAAAGTCTTCAAGTACTTCTTAAAGGTTATGCTGAGTTTGCAATGAACTTACAAACTAATTGGCAGTTAATGCCAAAATGGCAAAGAGCAAGTATTGAACGTGCTGCTGGTGATGTAGTTGGTGCTCTTGGTGGTATTTGTACTGCTCTTGCTGTTCGTTGTATTTGGGACGATGATGATTTAAAGAATAGTCTTTGGGCTAATCTTATGCTTTATGAAGCTGATGATTTAACTACTCAGTCAATGATGTATAACATGTTGTTCTTACCACAACAGTTTGACCAATTATGGTCTAGTCCTATTGCAGGTGTAACTGCTGGTAAAGATATAATGGCTGCTTGTAATAATATTGCTGCTTATGTAATGGATGATGACTATGACCCTAATTATACTAGTGGTCGTTATGCAGGTCAAAATAAGATTCTTGTTAAACTTGGTCGTCAAATTCCAATTTACAGAAGTCTTAATAATCTTGCTACTCTTGATAAAGCTAATAGTTATTATAAGACTGGTGATAATCTTCTTACTTTGATTAATGTAAAAGATTGGGCTAATGATGTTAGAGGTACTAGTAGTTTAGAACGTTAAACATTAAATGGTTATAACCGCCCCGTAAAAGGTATGTGTGGTGTGTAATTATTAAATAAGTTTAATTTCATTAAATTAATTGCCTTCAACTGTTGGAGATATAAATATTATTTGTATCTTTGCAGCAGTTGAAGGTTTTCTTGTTCTAGGCAAAAATGGTTTTAAAGTTTTAATTAAAATGTATGCGAAACTTTATTGCTCTATGGTGTAATGGTAGCACTACAGTTTTTGGTTCTGTCAGTGGTGGTTCGAATCCGCCTGG